>Ga0307514_10000867_pt1 | contig 47916 bp, 58 predicted proteins | sample 16_EM_MG_FD_203088 | JGI IMG/M metagenome (GOLD analysis project Ga0307514, IMG submission 203088) | Populus trichocarpa ectomycorrhiza microbial communities from riparian zone in the Pacific Northwest, United States - 16_EM | ecosystem: Host-associated > Plants > Roots > Unclassified | place...
TGAATACGAGGCTTTAAGGTTACGCAACCACCTTGACCCGAAACGATTCTATAGAAAGGACGAAGGGGAGGGTAAGGGTATCAAAGGATTGCCAAAGTACTTTGCGGTGTGTAACAGTTCCTTGGACTCGAATAGACCAGTCCACTTATCCAGGTGTTTGAGTAGATTGGGACGGTCTTACCAACAAAGACACCCTTCGGCGAACCATCGAGTGCTAATCTCACACGGGCGGGACGTAAACGTACGCTAGTTGAAGAACTCCTACACGACTCAGAGGCGAAGGGTTACGCAAAAAAGAAGTTCAAGCAGATGCAGGAGGTTCGGGGGGCAAACGGCAGAGGGCAACACACGAAAAAGAAGGCGGGCATGCGACCAAAGTGGTGACACTTCTAAGCTTTATCTCTCGCTGTAGACCGTATCCTTTTCCGGCCTCGGTTGTGGGCGTTTGTGGCGACAGTGGAAGACTTTGCACCTGACGCGTGGAGCCTGATCACAACCTACTCTGGTCGATTTATCCCACGACAGCAACCGTATCGGAGGCAAGACGTAGTTCCAGTCGACTCGTTGGTTGTTTGGATATTTACACTTGGACACCGTCGACATCATGACCAGCCCCGATCCAGCTCACGCTCGAGTCGTAAAGGCAGATGACACGTTCGAACTATACGATCTGAGGGTGGAGGTTATCTGCCCGCAGAACGAAAAGATCCTGTGTGGGGCCAAGGATGGAGACTATTTCGTCCTCGAAGGGGAGATGCTCAAACTTCCCCCTGGTCAAGGGATTTCGATCTACACCCTCAGTACATATTCAACTGTTCTGAGTCAAGTACGAATCTAACCATCAGGGCCAGGTGCCGTACTGCCGCTCCTGGCTGCAAAGCAAAGGGTAACGCATCCAAACGACTGGATGACTACCGATGCAGAGGTCGCGTGAGTAAATCAGCCTCGGTTGTTGGTTCTGGAGTCTGATGCGAAAAGGCTGCTTAGTTGCCCAGATCCGCATTGTAAATCGCGCATGAAGATAACACGCACGGAGAAGCGAGTTTTCAGCCACAGCGCAGTGACTGCCGTTCCACTCGACTCAAAAGAAGAACGAGATAGAGAACACGACGACGCGATTGAATCTTTTCTCAAGAACAGCCAACGCAGCGACACAGTATACTGATAGTCGACCGGAGGGGAATGCTCTGCTCACATGGATATCGTTCGTGTTACAACAAGGAGTTCACATTATGGAGTCGATACAGGTTTTGGTCGAGAATCAGCCGGCGAGCGGCAGTTAAAAGATCGAAATCTAGGTGAAGGTGTGCTAGACCAGTAGCACAATTTTAAAATTAACGGATCGGAGACCGGGCATATTTTTGAATAAAAGGATCCCGGCGTGCGATGAGTTAAGGGGCCCACCCCTTCGGCTGGAAACCCCATTTTATGGGTATAACACCAGTGTTGAGGTTGGCGATCTTCTTGAACACGATGGGAGACATGTCTGTGTTTCGGTGTGCGTGAGCAACTGGTGGATCGGGGACAACGGTATTGAAATCGCGACATACCCAAATCGCCCGAATCGCAGCCTGTACTTCCATGTAAGTTATAGATCAAAGGAACGGCTTCGACGGCAACATACCAGGGCAACTGTCTCTGGTTTTTCCATAGGTAGACTTACCGTTGTCTGTGTTGGTTATTTTGATCCACTGATGCGTATTATTGAACGACAGCGACGAAGTGGGAAGGGGGCACAATACCTGATTGCAATTGCCTCCGGACCCAAACCGGGAGGAGGATATGGCGACGATGGGGTCTGAGGCCGAATCCGTGTAACCACACGCTCCAAGACCTTTGCGGTGTTGAGCAAGACAAGACCGACGTCAGGTAAAGTGTGATAGAAATACCTGGATCAAACCAAGTTCCCTACTCGCAGGTGTCAGATGGGAAAAATAAACGCAAAGTGTGAGCTGGTACCTGGCCAGCATTGGTGGTCGTCTTTTCGAGTTGTGAATCTGTTACGGGACGGGCGAGAACGAGAAAAAGAGTGGCAGAGAGGACGAAAAGAACGTATACGGCACGAGAGAGGCGAGGCATTGGGACAAAGGGGAGACGAAAGCTGAGGAATTCATTGAGCGAGGGCGGTATTTGTACTCTGCGAGGGGGAAGACTGGATAGGCAATCGCTGACGAAAGAGTGCAGATTACAACACCGAAAGAGAAGAACCGAAAGCGAACCACCAGCGCGGGACCGTTGTGCAAAGCAGGATTCATCTTCATCTCAGCGATACTCGGATAAGCGGCCCGGCTGTTCCTGCTCATCAGGTTGCAACGTGGGAAACCGGCGGCAAATCTACACTACAACAGATGACCGTCACCGATGGAAAGTCACCCGCCACTACATACGTCGGGACTAGGTCACCGACCTATCAGGAACTCCTCGACCACTACCCAGCAAAGTTCACATGGCAAGAACTCAAGACGTTTGTCAATTCCGGGTCTGTGCCGTGAAACTCGCTCCCGACACCTCCTTCTGACCGATGACCTTAGTGATCTCGGGTTGCTTAAACGAGACAGAATGCTTCAGTTGAGGTACAACGACTGGAGCGAGGAAGTAAAGAAGAAATGGGGTACAATGGGTTTGTACCTCCATCTCCTCCCACGCTCAAATCTCATCCCATCCGAAAGAAAACTATCTGTTGAAATATCGCCTTCGCTGGGGTCAACCCGACAGACTCTCCGTCTTGAAACCATACGGGGGCAGCATCGACGAAATCCCTATCTTCGATGACCCCGACTCCCTGCCTATTCCCGCTGTCGACTACTTTAGAGCTGATACCCCTCCCCATCTCATCAGCGTAATCGTGAACGACTGGCCCTACTCAGGCACGAGTGGTTCGTTTCACCCATAACCTTCCCATTGACTCTCTACCCGTACAGTTCCACCTGAGATCGAACATAGCGTCGTCTGGACCCGCCAACCCATCTTCCACCCCGCAATTATCCCATCTGCCATATCTGAGCATATAGAAGCCGATGGCTTGTGGGGTTTCACCGGTCTGACCTCTCCTCCTCCCTCTCCCTCTTCTCTCCCCGCTTCTCTTCCCGCCCTCGCCGAATGGGGTGTGCCCCCGGATTACACGGTAAATCGAGTCAGGGAAACCCCAGAAGAGGAGGAACTCATCAGGGTTGCTGGCGCGGGTGTCCACGGCTTTGTGCAAAGTAATTGGCCAGAGGACGAATGGGAGACCGCTTGGTTTGTCAACCCGCCCAAGTTGCAGAGCGTAAGAGGGCTGGCCCACATCCACGTCTTTGCAAGGAGAAGAACCGAAGAAGAACGAAAGAACCTCATCCTCCTTTAGTTCCTCATGGGCTCGTTTTCCCCTATACTAGATATCCCCCCATGTAGAATAGACTTTTGATCATCCATTTCAACTCTCTCCGTCCGATCAGCGTCAAGTTCGCATAACGTCTAAGATCCCCATGACCACAGATCAGACATACGGTCAATCCCTTCCAGTAAACACTCTCCTCTCCATTCAACCCTTCCCACCGCTTATCTTCTGCTAGGACCAAGTCGACCGCATCGCCAATTCAACCGACGCTCAGCTCGAATTTCTGAACGATGTCAGTCCCGGTCTAACTCCGCATTATTTGCCCCCTCAAAGATCCACCTCTCGTACTGTTCGACTCGCCTGTCCTTTGCCTCCATATAGGTCCGTGAGATATATCAGAACAGGATTGCACTCGAGAGGGAGTATTCCGGCAAACTGTTGATCCTTGCCAACAAGGCAGCAGAGAAAAAGTCCAGGAAGATCGCCGCCCTCGTATTGGGAGAGGAGCCTACTAAGGCCTGGGGGGAAGAAGATGTTAGGAGCAGGTATGACCCACTCCTTTTTGGCCTTGCATCAATCAAGTTCTCATGTGCCGCCACAGCACCCTCGGTCGCGCCTACACACAATTGATCAATTCCTTCTCCGAATCCGCCCAGGACCACGTCAACCTCGCTGACGGATTAGACCTTCAAGTCGTGAACGTACTCAAGCTGGTGGAAAAGAGGCACGATGAGGCTAAGAAGAAGGTACCCGCACTCCGAAAAACCGCTTCCTCCGCTTCTCACGTCGAACATTCGTCTCAGCAAGTGAAAGCATTTCAGAAGCTTCTCTCTGATAGGGACCGTGCCTATGGGGACCGTACCAAGGTAAGGCGACCCTACGTACAGCCTTAGGTATCTCCTACTCTAACCTCATATCGCCAGAGCAAGCAAATGGTAGTTCGCTTGTCTGTCTGTCACAGACGCAGGTAGCTAACCCACGGATTTAGTACGACGACGAATGTCTGGAAGTCGAGACGTACAGACAGAAGCAGGTGTGTCCTGAGAATGCGGGTTTGTCGCTGTCGTTGACTCCAATGTCTCAATTCAGGATCGCGCACACGACGATAAGCACTCCGACAGAGCAGCTAAGCAATACGAACAACAGCAAGTTGACATGCAAAATAGCAAAAAGTTAGAACCAGTCCGCAAGGTCATCAGTCGCGAGTGACTCAAGTCCATATCCTCCAGTGCCTACATCATCTCCACGTCTATTGCAAACAAGATCAAGGCCAAGTTTTACGATATGGACATACCAGCCCTGGAGAACGTGCGTGACAATTGTATCCTACCGTTCAACTTTTCATCGATCGCATTTGTTTAGCTCTACCGTGCGCTGAGCCTTTCTTAACCTCACACCTGGACGCACTGATGATATCGTCTCAAAAGAACGACTACAAACTGGTCTCATTGAAAGAGCAGTGAAAATCCTCAGTCACGCCCAGGCCCTGACTGCCGGTCACCTCGACACTCTCAAGAAGCGTGTTGGAGTAGTTGAACAGGCTCTAGGGGATGTCAGCGCAGGAAAAGATCAGAACCTATTCATCGATTTCAACATCCGTCCCTTCGTCGCGCCGGCCGACTGGATTTTCGAACCTTGTGCTAGCCACTACGATAACGTATGTTACAACAGCCCCGAACCCTTCGATTGTCCTGCTCATGTCCTCCGATCAGTCGGATGTGGTCGTCGACCCTGCCCCGAAGGTGGTCCTACAGAACAGGCTCGTCAGGTGTAGGGGAAAGTTAGGGGAATTGAAGCCTGTGATTGATTCTAAACGTACGCAACACCAGTGGGGGCGCTTCATGGCGTTCTAACACGATCTTTTAGAGAGAAACCTCGATCAGCTGGAGAAGATTCTCACGCCGCAAAACATCGGAAATGCGGACGACGTTGCCTTTGTACGTTTTCCTATGTTCTCCTTTTAGCGTCAAGTGTTGAGGCTCACTCCGTGATGGCAGAACTACATCGATTCTGTCCATGACTTGACCGCCCACGCTACATCAGAACAGATCCTACTTGCAGAAATAGAAACGATTAGCGAAGCCCTCGACGGCGATGAGGGGGAGCAAAGACCGCACGAGTTCAAGAGTGCATCCTTCTCCATACCAACCACTTGCGGCTACTGCCAGGTAAAACAACGTGTCCAATTGTTCTTCGTGCCTGAATTTATGACAAGTTTATCCTAGACCTCGATCTGGGGTCTGAGCAAACTGGGAAAGACGTGTAAACGTTGTGGGGTGTCGGTCCATGCCAAATGCGAACTCAAGGTGAGCTCCAGATACATAAAAAACCCCTAATGGCAAAGCTATATCCAGTCTTGTAGATTCCAGCAACTTGTTCTGGATCCAAGCGCATTACGGGAGGTTCGAGTCTGTCATCAAGGGCGTCCACCATATCGAGAACGAGTAGAAAGTCTACATCCAATTCTACAGCATCCTCTTTTGCTCGTGTAGAACCGTCACCGCCACAAGAGGTTATCCAGGCTCGCGTGGTATTCGAGTACACTGCAACATCACCTTATGAATTGAGTATCGGCGAAGGTGAAACGGTCAAGATTTTGGAGGAGGACGATGGTTCTGGATGGGTCAAGGTGGCGAATACTTCGGGTGGAAAAGGTTTGGTTCCTGCGTCCTATGTGGAGGTGGTTGAGCTTGGGGAGAAGGAGCCTAACGTAACCCCGAGGGCAAGTGCGCAGTACGGTGCGTCAATCTATTCTCATGGCTTCTGTTTTCGCCAAACGGTTCTCACTGTGTCCATTTTGTTACCGCCACTCGTGTCTTCTCGCAGTTCGTGGAGTGTACGACTATCAGGCAACGGGTGAAGACGAGATCCCCGTCAAGGAGGGACGCATGATCGAGTTGACTACTGGACCCAGAGGGGGACAGAACTATGGGGACGGTTGGTGGGAAGGTCGGTGTTTTCATTTGCGTATTTGGCGTCTTCTTGTGAGCCTTGGTCGAAAGTTTACCCTCGGCTCAACGCCCTCCAATCTCCTGATTCGGTACCTTTTTCACCTGATCTGGTGATTTTTCTCCGTGGCGAGGACTTCTCTATCTCGCATCAGATTTTACGCGTTTATCCCATACCCCTCAGATCCTCGAATCCACAATTCCAGCCTTTTTGCCACGCCTGTTTCGCTTCTTGCCGGACACTGATATCTTGTACAGGTATCGACCAGAGCGGGAGGAAAGGGATCTTCCCGAGCAATTATGTGCGTCTGAGCGGAAGGACACGTCCAGTTGGCCGAAGTCGACTAACTTGCTTTGTGCTTCTTACCTTTAGGTCGTGCTCGTTTGATTACCGGAGGTCTTCGATACTCGTTTTTGTACTTGACGAGTGATAAATTAGACATGCAGGCGCCCTTGGTTGCCCTTCCAGAAATCCGAGTGTGACCTCATCGACATGCAGGAACGAGCACGGCCCAATCGAACAAAAGGGTGACATCGTATGACCAGCGTAAGAAACCTGAGCATGACATGGAAGCGAGCTGGCCATTCATCGTCTTTTGTCTTTCACCCGTGCGAGTCGGAACGGACGACGAACACTGGGTTGTAGCATTGAACACGCGGCGTTCGTAAGTGACAGTTCATTAATGGCTCGTTTGCGTGAGCTATCAGAAGATAGGGGAAACACCTCAAACCGTTCATGGCACGAGACGTAATGCGTGTGTTTGGGTCTCCGCGACCACGTTATCCTCTTCGGTAACAAGTGACGATACAGTTCGGGAAACGAATGTATGCGATCGTGAGCCATCATGGCGCCTTGACCGGCGTCGAAGTATTTACTTAAGAGCAGCGAACGTTGGACGACGGTGAGACATTGCATGCGTTTTCTCTTCCTCTCTCGCGGGCAGTTCTACGACAACCCTCGAGACGGTGTCGCAGGTATTCATTCCAAGCACCTGGCTTCTCGAGTAACAAAGGAGATCAGACCATTGTATGTCTGGGGGCGCAGGTATTGGGATGAATGACTGCGGCGGCGTGTCGGGCCCAGTGTTTGAGAAGGTTCGGCATGATCTCCGATGAACCAGAAAAACTAACTGCCAACGAACAGAGCGAAAACCGCCGGAAGACGGCAAAACATTGAACGGACAATTCACCCTCACAAAGGTATCCACATGGTTACCTAGCAATCGTCTCTTTCTCCACCCGAGCGTTGTTTCAAGAGACTGCGGCCGGAGGTGGAGTGTCCTGAAAAAGGTTTTTTTTATTTAGGCTGACATTCCTTTTTAGGGGTTGTGACTGATCTGCATTACCTGATCGATCAAGGGCAATGGTTTTGCCTGGAAAGGGTCAGCCGAGGACCAACAGCTCTGAGCCTTCCTCGCATCGGCAAAACTCGGAATTACCATTGGACTGTCAAGGAGAACGGTGATGGGATAAAATGCGTTGGCACGAACGTGGGAGAGGAACCAGTTGTGAGTGTTCGCGACTGTATACCAGACTCGGAGCTCAACAGTATCTCCGGTTTGAAATCTGACCAATTATCCTCGGCGCGATACGGAACGCTGGTACCAACACACGTAAGCATACCTACTGTATGATCAACGAGTGTGGGCGCCCGCACACCACGCTTGTTGGTGTACCTGGCAGTAGGCCTTCAACGGTGGATTACGATACCAAGTCGAGATGCTGGAAAAGAATGTACCAGTACTCGGAAACCAGGAAAGACGTTCACCAGGAGGGACAACCGCAACCATCGTGACGGAGGGTACTTGCACGGACAGGCGAAGCTGCTCACTGTTATATATCACAGCATTGAAATCGAGACTTCCACCAATCGCCGTGTCAGATGATCCATTTTGTAAATCAACCGAGTGACTGTCCGTAAGAGTGGAAATATCGTAGAGGGGTGCCAGCAGCCGAGTCTTGCACCACCCGGCCCGTGGCCATTCCCTTAAAGTCCACGGATACGGGTAGTCAACTTACTGATGGACGAATGTACATACTGTAACGTTGGGGCATGCAATGGTTGGTGGGTAAGCCTGTGCCGCGACGAAAGTGTGACCACTGACGGTATTTGAGTTGAACACACGTTCTCCAAGGCTGAACGTAATACCGTCGAGGTAATCGAGCACGACGCGAGAATGGCGGGTGGATGTGGCCATTTTTCGTAGACAGCCTCCCAATTTGAGGAGAAGATCAAGGACGTGGATGCTTGATTGACCTGTGGATGGAAAGTTGTGTGGACAAGACGAAGATGTGGACATAGTATGTATCTGCTCCATTTCGTTCGGTGGCTCTTTGGAATCTCCAACCACGCTCGAATCGAGTGGCTTCTGGTATCATTGCTCACCAACTCCAACGATACTTTATGAGGTGCAAATGCGCATAGGAAATGAGAGGTTGAAAACCGTACGGTGTGTTTTGGAGTGTATAGAGTCGGAGAACGCGAGTCGTAATGGGGAGCTGGCCCAAAGCGTTGTAATCCGTGCCCAAGTTTTCATATGAACGGTCGGGAGGATCACCTGCACGCCAAATTCCTGGAAGCGTTCATGCGGCTACGAGAGATATGGACACTTCGGTCACCCGAGAGCGAATGGAGGGAATCAAATCCGATGTTATATTCGACTCGTACATCCCGAGTTCGCGACGGTTACGGTGAAGGTCGGCCGGTGGAGCCGAGGAACGACAACCCAAACCAACGCCGATATCCGGCGACCTACCGACCGGGTTAAACACAAACAGCCTGTCGTGGTGCGAGTGGTTATGCATCACGGCTTCGTGGAAGAATCGAGGATCCCCATCTCCTTCCAGCGTTCCCACAACGCACCAATCCCGACAATGGCGCCTGGCTGTCCCTTAATATCCTTGATATCCAACAACTCGTACTCCTTTCCGAAAGCCAGGAAGTGGGCGAAGAGCGAGTTGAAGTGAGGCTCTGAGCGAAGGTGGAGAATCTGGGTATAGTGTACGTGATAGATATGAGCGAAGACGCGCAATAGCTGACGGTATACGTGTTTTGCAGTGGATGGGAATGTCGGAGGGAAGTCGCGACCTACCCGAGAGACAATGGTGAAGATCTCTGGAGACAGGACAAGGCACCGGTCACGTACCTGACTTGGTAGGGAATGTGTTCTCGTCGTCAAGTAGGTTTTGTACCCAGGTCATCACATAATCGATGTACGTTGGTGCAGGGAGTTGGACATGCTTGCGATCTGTGTTGATCCACGTATAATTGAGTCTGCAGCATGTCACGATGATCCATCAGCACATCCCAGGCGACGTGATGCTAACAGATAGGGACTCACGATGGTCCTGCAGACATTGCAGGACACGATTGTTGCGTGCAAAATTCAGATATCACTCCGTAAAACAAGTTGAGATTTTGGTAGAAGTCGAAAACTGATTGGCACATGAGAACAGAAGGTTTAATCATAGCAGAGAAATAAGACCGACTGTTGCAAGCAACCCACTCCATAACGTCGACATACTTGGGCAACATCACAATCGTCTTGAAATTGCCAGTCACGAGGGCCGCATCGACGAAAGGACTGCACAGGTAAAGTGGCTTGGCCCCACTAGACCCTCCATTTGACTGTGGTTGGGGGGAGGGAGGGGGTTGGTCTGACGCAGAGGAAAACGTTGCAGATGTTGGCGTAGTTGAACGCTTTGGTCGAGCTGGAGCACGATTCATTCTTCTAAGTCGTTAGTGGACCGGTTATTTAGTTTGGGTGTGAGGGACGTATATTGGTCAACGTACCCTAGAGAGTTGAAGAAAGACATTTTTGGAGGTGGAGGTGTTGTCCAAGTGGCGATGATCGTTGTTGTCAGCGATGGCTCGCTTCGTTGCTGACCAGAACCGAGTAGAAGGATCAGTCCACGTTCTCCTCATCGCGACCGGCTCTGTCGCTTCCGTAAAGGTTCCGTTCATCGTCCAGGAGCTCTTGTCGGTAAGCTTCATTGCGTTTAATGAGGGACATCTCTAATGCTCCAACATCGCAGTACGATAATGTCAAGATACAGGTCATCGCAACAAAGGCCTCATTGACCTTTTTCAATGCCGGAAAGATAAAGGAGACAGGCACGAATGTTTGGGTGGATGAAGATGAGTGGGATGTACGCATTCGCAGTCTTTGCTGATCCCAGATGTCATGACCGTATCTCCTATAGCCGAACTATCAGATTGGTGATCCAATCCTCCATATCGAACTTCGCAGATGGGCGGACATCGTCCTCATCGCCCCGTGCTCTGCTAATACCCTTTCCAAAATTGCACACGGTGCCTGCGATAACCTTGCGGTACGACCCTCCACTGCCGTCTCGGTAGTCCTGGGCTCAATGGGAAGAGCTCTTAGACATCCCTGTTACGCGCTCTTGCGCCCACGACGCCAACGTATGTTTTCCCTGCGATGAACACACTGATGTATGATCACCCCCTCACGAGCGAGCACCTGCGCGTTGTGAAGGAGGTGATTGGCTATCATGTTGTTGGGCCCATAGGAAAAACCCTAGCTTGTGGAGATGTCGGTAAGGGAATCCTCTGGTGAACCAGAGCACCACTAAACCCGCTCGAAGGTCTTGGCGCGATGACAGAGTGGAGAGACATTGTACATATCGTCATAGACCGTTTCAGCCTACGGTTGAGAGTCTGAGGCTGAGTAACAGTTGCCAAATTCTTAAACATTCGTCCCCGTTGTTCCCTTATTGTACTCACCCCACCGGGCGGAAAATGAGTGATTCACGTTCGGTTTATAGTGAGACTAGGATTGTTTTTCAAATGGGATTGTACTCCTTGTATCATTGTTTGTTATCCCACTACACGTGCTTGTTGTCCGATCAGTGGCAGCATCGTGTCCAGAAACCCACGTCTTCCTCTCCTCTACCCACACCACTCCCTGGAGGGACTTGTCGTTTGGAAATCCCTTCCAAATGACTTCAACGCGTAGAAAAACCAAGGCAGCTGCCGCGGCAGCGGCTGCTCAGCAGGAAGTCGCTTCTTCTCAAGACGCCCCCTCCGCTTCGACTTTAGCCGCGTTTACCATTTCCCTCCCCTCTGACATCGACCTCGACGCTCTCAGCACACTAATTCCTGGAGAGTCATTAGAGGCTCCTAGCGAGGACACTATTCTTCATCTATACAGAACCCTATTGGTGCATGTCACCCAAGTGGACGCCGTAACCCGCGAGGTTGAGGAACTGCGCGCCGAAGCCGAGAAGAAGGAGGTCGAGTTGGATCAGGCGTATCAAGACCGAGAGAATGACAAGAAGGAGCTGGAAAATCTTGCAGACAATCTGCAGAAGGAGCTGAGGATCATCAAGGATGAACGGGACGAACTCGGTGCGTACCTATGTAGTCTGGTCAGCCGTCGTCACTCCATTAACGTCGTATGGGTAGCGGCTGCGAGAGTTGTTCTACAGACTCAACTATCGTCTACTTCGAGTTCCCACAACGCGTCGTCGGTTGAATTGGATAACCTCAGGACCCGCGTAGAGGATGTAGAAAGGGAGAAACGTGACCTTGTCAGCATTGTCAGTAGGCTAAAGGAGGACTGCGTGCAACGGGATGGTACAGAAATACATCTTGTGATGACTGTCTTGGATACTGACACTCCACCGTAGAGGAAATTTCAACCCTTCGCACCAACCTTAAACAGTCAAGACATGAATATCAGGAACTGGAAGGTCAGGTTCGAGAATTGCGCTCAACCGAGAACTCGTCCAAGGTATCTAAGCTAGACCCACCATTGATTTTGCGCTAAACATTCTCAAACCTTCTCCAACCTCCAGTACAAGCTCGACTCCCTTTCTCAACAACTCGCCTTGGCCAAGGAAGAGTCTGAGCGGGCTATCAACGAACTCAACCAGAAATCCGACGAGTTCTCTAAATACAGGAGGACAAAACATACGGAACTGCTGGAAGTTCAAGCAGAACGTGACGCTCTGGCTCAATCTTCTTCAACTTCGGAAAGCAGTACCAAGGCTCTTCAGGCCGCTAACAAATCCCTCTCTCACCAACTCACTCAGGCTCTCACTCGCGTTCAGGATCTGACCGGGCAACTCGCCGAACAGGAAGCCACCTATTCCAGCGAGGCTGCAGGATTGCGTCGTCTTGTCGTTATGATGGAGGAGAGGGAGCAGCACGCAAAAGAAATCGTTGAGGGTCTTGAGCGAGATTGGGCGAGTATCGGTGAGAAAGCCGAGAGGAGGGAGATGAAGCTGAAGGACGAAATCGAACGTGAGGTGAAGAGGGCTGATGATTCCGAGAAACGAGTTCAAGAGTTGGAAAGGCTTCTTCGTGGATTGGGTACTAGCGATTCTCCCGCTGCTCCTTCGATTTCTACCGCTGGTGGCTTCCCTCAAACTCACGGAAGCGTTCCCTCCACTCCTGCTCGCGGTAGCGTCTTTGCTTCTCCGGGAGACCTCGGCATGATGGGTCTTAGCCCCACTGTCGCGATGGCTAGCCGAGCCCAACGTAGCGGCAAGACCTTTACTGAGGTGTACGCCGAACACGTCAAACTACAAGAGGAGTACGCTCGCAAATCCGCCGAATATGACCACATGGACAGGACTCTCCAGGCCGTCCTCGCTCAGATCGAGGAACGCGCCCCCATACTTAGCCAACAGCGTCTCGAGTACGAACGTCTGCAGGTTGAAGCAGGGCAACTAGCTACGCAGTTGGCTTCCGCTCTTACGGACAGAGACACCAATGCCGCACTTGCTCAAGAGACCTCCCAGAAGTTGAAGAAGACTATCCGCGAAAACGAGTTGCTCGAGTCTCAGTTGAACGATCTTGGCCTTCAGGTCCGGACGTTGACGAAGGAATTGGCGAGGATACAGGATCCATCCATCCCTTCAGATGAGGAACTTGAGACTGATCCTTCGACGGCGCCTGCTACGAATATGGAAGAGGTTATTACCAACAATTTGGTGCGGTTCAGGTCGATCCAGAGCCTTCAGGAACAGAATCAGAGGCTGTTGAAGATCGTTAGGGATCTCGGCGCGAAAATGGAGGCTGAGGAGAAAGAGTATCGCGAAAGTCTTCAGCAAGAGCAGGCCGAAGCTGTTTTGGAGGCCCACCAAGCACTTCAGAAGATGCAAGAAGACCTGGAGAATCAGAAGAGGAGCCACGATGTGACTATCCAGACTTACCAGAAGGAGAGGGACGCATTGAAAGTTATGCTTGTACGGGCTGATGCTCGTGCTTCTGGGTTTGCCTCCGGAATCAACGGCAACTCTGGTGTTAATGGAGTTCCTGATTCAGACCTTGCTAAGGAGTTGGCCGAGGTTCAGAGTCAATTCGAAACGTACAAGAACGAGATGGGTACCGATACCATCAGGCTCCGTGAGGATGCCATGTTGTCTCAGAAGGAAGCTGCCCAACTTGGTGCTGCCCTCGCCAAGGCCAACGCTAAGATTGAATACCTCACAGGTAAGAAAACCTGGGTTTCACAAGGTGTTGCTCATTTCAACTTTAGATCGTCAACGAATGGCCCAGGAGCAAGTCGCCGTCTCTGCTCGCGAAATCGAGAGCTTGGCCAAACGCAACCAACAGCTTCATGACAAGTTCACTCGCACAGACATCGAATGCCACAGGTTCACTGAGGATCTGCTTGCTGCGAACGCAAAACTCGATCGGCTACGCAATGAATCCGCCAACCTCCGTGCCGAGAAGAATATATGGGAGGTGAGCTGACCTCCCAAAATTACTCTCTTGTGTGTTGAGAATATTTCAGGGTGTTCAAAGCCGCTTGGTGGACGAGAACAGGACGCTGGCGATGGAGAGATCTCACCTTTCCGATCTCATGGCCAACGTCCAGAAGATGCACAATGACCTCGAACGTTCGGGAGAGAACGACCGCCGACGGCTGGAGAGCCAGATCCAAATGCTCGAGGGACAAACGTGAGAAAGATTGCTCTCGGAACCCGGGTAATAACTCAAACCGTTGTTCTCTACAGTCAAGACCTCAGGAGTCAGCTCAGCCAGGAGAGGGACTCTGTCCGCCATATCTCGCTTCAAAAGGAAATCGAGGTCAAGGATCTGCAGACTCGCCTTGAAAAAACGGTATTTACGACCTCCAGCACCGGCTCGCATGTGACTGATCGTGTGTTAGATTGAGGAACTTGGCAAGACACGCGAGACACTCGTAGGCGCCGAAACCAGCAGGAAGCATCTCGACGAACGGGTACAGGAGCTCACCCGACAATTGCAAGGCAATGAGGAGAAGTTAGCTGTTTACGAGAGAAGATCTACCACTGGGCCACGCTCGACGGATGAGTCTTTGACTCGCGAGCAGCAGCTCGAAGCCGAGGTCGCCGAGTTGAGGTAATGTACAGCTTCATTCGAGTGCTCCTAGTTCTGACCCCCGTATAGAGCCGCTCTGAAGGTCTCCGAGGTTGACCTTGCAAACGCTCGAAGCCATGTTCTTCAGTTCCAGGGTATCAGCAAGGCCAGTGAGGAAGCCTTGATTTCTCTCAATGCAACCTACGATGAGTTCAAGGCATCCACTGAGTCACAGATCGCAACGTCCGAGGTAAGTACCGGACAACTACCAACGACCACTGTATCTCATCCACATGTTCAGTCTGAGCAGACTTCCTTGCGCGAGAAACTTGAAGCGGTACAGATTGAGTTGCGCAAGAGCAGTGAGGCCCTCGTCACCGTTCAGCAGAATCTAGAGAACGAGCGTAAGGCCTGGACGGAGGACAAGAAGCTCTTGGAAGATACCATCGCCGATATGAGTTCCGCTGAAAGAAGTATCGAGAGCGCTCAGGCCTCGCGACTAGGGGACCTTCAACAGTTGGAGGAGAGAGCCAAGTCCGCCGAAGAGAAGTACGGTCGTGAAGTCGTTGCGCATGCCGACTCGATTAAAGCTGTGGAAGAATTGAGGCAGCAACTCGCTGAAACCAAGCTTACCGTCCGCAATGCAACAACAGCCGCGGAGACCGCTCAGGCGAAACTCTCGACCTCTGAAGCCAGTTGGGGTCAACAGAAGAAGGTCCTTGAGAGGGAAGTGTCCGAGCTCAATCTTCGGTGAGTCGTATCGCCCCTTGTCCCTGCTCATCTGCTGACTTGTCCGTTAGTTGCAAAGACCTCGTTGCCCAGAACACCCTTCTTCACACTCATCTTGAATCGGTCAGCACGCAGGCTGCCAAGATTCGTGACGCCGCGAACTGTTCTTCAACGACCCCGGGAGAAGGTGAATCCTCAGATAGCAAGCTTGCCGAACTCCGGTCAGTCGTCGGGTGGCTGCGCAAGGAAAAGGAAATTGTGGAGTTACAGCTGGAACTTGGCAAACAAGAGAGCGCCCGCCTCAAGGCACAAGTTGACCATTTGTCCCAGAGCCTGGACCAGGCCCGTGCATCACTTTCAGAGGTACAGCCTTTTAGTTCGTTGAACAAATTCGCGCTCACACGTCGTATAGGAACGGGAGCAAGCCTCTGAGACGGCTGCCACTCAAGCAGATCACGACATGCTTATGAGCAAGATCAACGAACTCACCGTCTATCGCGAAAGCAATGCTACACTACGTACTGAGAGTGAATCTAAGGGCAAACGCGTGATCGAGTTGGACGCGAAGTTGAGACAAGTGACTGATGAGTTGGCTCCCGCCAAGCAAGAGTTACTTGTGCTCCGGGCTGAACTGGACGCTCGCGACTCACAGATAACCCGACTTACGCAGGATAACCGCAAGTGGCAGGAGAGAAATCAACAACTCCTCACCAAGGTATGACGACCACCTCGACTTACCCACGCCCAACGACTTACCTGATAATAGTACGAACGCATCGACCCCGATGAACTTCAAGCACTGAAAAACGAGAACGAGCGGTTGAAGGCTGTAGAAGCCGCGCTAAAAGCGAGACCGCCAGTTACAGACAACACGGAGGTGGTTGATCAGCTCAAAAAACAGGTTTGTTCTAGGACTTCCAGTCGGGTCTGACACTGACCAAAGTCCAGGTCGAGAGCTCGGAGAATAGAAGTAGGGAGTTGACCCAACGCGTTCGACAACAGGTCACTGGGCTGAACAAGACGATCATGGATCTCAAGAATCAAGTCGCAACCCTCACTGCCGAACGTGATGGTCTCAAGACACAGGCACCTTCTGCCGTTCCCCAGGATTCTTCAGACTCGAAGGCTCTCCAAGATCGAATCGCGACGCTTCAACAGGAGAAGTCATCACTGGAAGCCTCTCTCAATGAAGTCAGAGCTAAGGCTACGGAACTTTCGAACCAAACTGCTACTCTGGTCAGTGGACTGTTTCAGCTTGACACCATGCCTGATTGGTTTCCAGGCTTTGGTACAGAAAGAGAGGGACGCCCTTCTCCAGGAGAAAGAAACGTGGACAAAATCTACCGCCTCGTCTACCACAGAGGGAATACTCAGCGGATCCTGGGAGGAAGAGAAAGCTCGGGTGCTCCGAGAGAGGGATGAGGCACTTGCCAATTCTAAGGTCAGCCATTCCAGATTCTTTCGTGTACAGTTCTCAATCCGCCCTACAGAAAGCGCAGGAGCAGGAGAACCAGTTGAGAAACCAGTTGAAGCAAAACTACATGCAAATCGTGAGTAGTGATCACCTTGTCATTTGATTTCCATCTGCTGAGACTTCTGTTTTAGTCCGGTTATCGGAAGCAGATGCAGGAACTGGAAGCGGAGAAGAAAAGTTTTGCCACCAAACAACAGGCCGCCGTCGACACAGCTATCGCAGCCGTGAAAAGCGAGAACACGACCACAACAGTCTCCACGAACGAGGAAGTTGAGAAGAAACACGTTGAGGAGCTCAAGGCTTTGGAAGAACGCCTTCGTGCCGAGCACAAGAAGGAACTTGAGGCTGCTACCGCGAACACTGTCTCAGGCGGAAATGTGGAAAAGAGCGCGGAAACGAACGTCGGAGCCGCTATTGCTGCCGCAAAAACCGAGTGGGAAAAGGCGCACGAAGAGGAGATTGAGAAGGCCATCGAGAGGGGCAGGGTGGAACAGCAAACCAAAGGGAGGTTAAAAGATGCTCAACTCATGAGGACGCAGGCAAAAGTCAAGGAATTGGAGGCCAAATTACTGGAGTTGCAGGGTCCTGGCGCCACATCGACTACGACCACAACCACCGCCGTTACCGCACAGAAGCTCGCCTCGACTCAAACCCCCGCACAGAGACCCACACCAGCCCAAACCGCCGGTCAGAAGCCTACTCCTGCTGTCAGTAAGCTCCAGCAAACGGCGGCACAGAACAAGCTTCCGAACCGGCCAACCCCTGCGACACGAGGTGGTGGACCAGGACGCGTGTTGAATGCTGGGAGAGGTGGAGCACCGACTTCCCAGAGCACTGGTGGCGGTGTGTCCATCATGGGTGCCGCTAAGCGACCAAGGGAGGATGCTGAGGGCGAGACACCAAATACGGACAACTCTCTCGTCAAACGGCTGAAGCCTGCCGAGAACAAGCCCACACCACCAATCAAACGACCTCCCCCCAAGCAGTGAAGACTTTGAGGGCCCTTTGCATTGATACCGTGTACTCGTACCTCCAGCATTCGTCCTGTGTATATAATGTCTACCATCGTACAATCTACTACAAAACTCCTGTCTATGCTTCAGTAACGTATCGCGTTATCAACTCATTAGTACTGATCTCGAATCTCAGCGATCTGTAAGGTGACGCCGAGCCTGGTTGTGAGTCATAAACGGGGTAGAGGGGAAGATGGTGGCATGAAGGTACGAGGCGATTCCCGAGGCGGGGTAATACGAAATACGAAAGTATCATAAGAGATCGTTGGAGCTGAGGATAGACTGGACGTTGGGGGAAACCTTGGACAAGACGGTCAATGTCTCGTACTGTGTTGCGGTCAGATCGTGTATGAATAATGCACTCAGTGTAATCAGCATACCCATAACTGTTTCTGAGCTTTGGCACCTTCATCCGAAACCACATAGTCACTGGGTTCTACAACTCTTGAACTCGAGATATACGCTCCATTCATTTCGTCCGGTTTGTCCTGGTTTCCCAGTGCGGCGAAGATTAATTGTCTCGAACCGCGTTCAGCGGACCACGAGACGAAGATGTCCCCAAGCCAGAAAACTAACTGGCTGGACAATGACAGGTTGCGGCGCAACCCAGAGACGCAAAGACCTGGATTGACGGCGTTGATAATCAGCGGACTGTCCTCCGACAGGCGTAACGCGAGTTCCCTGGCGAAGAAGAGGTTTAGGAGTTTTGATACGGGATAGCGCGACTGCATCGGCTTCCTGAATGTCATAGGAAATTGTCAGGAGACACCCGTATTAAGTTGGAGAAATGTTCCTCTCTTACCCTTCTGACTTGGGTCGATCGTTCAACCATTCAAGGATACCCTGGTCGGAGGTTAGAGGTTCGAGGGGTGAGGACCGGTGGTGGATGGAGCTAGAAACAAAGACCAAACGAGGAGTAGTACCCTTGGACGCAGTTCGAAGGAGCAGTGGGAGGAGAAGAATCGCGAGTTGTGCGGTTGCGATATGGTTCACTTGCAACCTGGATGGGGGGAAATTAGCTGTCGACCGTGAGTGCAGTAACTTTGCAATACGCACTGATGTTCCCAACCATCCGCGGTTGGGATGAACTCAAATTGAGCAAGCGCCGCATTCTCTACCAAGACATCGAGACGTGGAACCTCCTTCTCGACCTTTTCACAGAAGGCATTGACCGATGCATAGCTCGCAAGGTCAACAAGAAAGAGTTCAACGCTGTCAAGCTTGGTCGCTTCCTTTATTTCTATTGGAACGCATCAGTCAGTCTCTATCAGTAAGTAAAGAAACCCACCTTTGACAGCCTGCTTGCCCTTGGCCTCGCTCCGACACGCAATTATTAACCTTTCGGGATTCATGGAGGCGAAGTGCTTTGCGGCCTCGAAGCCGAGTCCGATGTTTGCCCCGGTGACCAGTATGATCTTGCCGGTGAGGTCTTCAGTCACGAGAGGTACGGGGCGTGCCCACTGTTCGCACAAGAATTGGAGGAAGGATCGTTTAGCCATGGGGTTTCGTGTGTTGAAGGGAGAAACCGTGGCCCCGGGGACTCCCCGTTTTATACTGGCCCAATCGATTGAATCATGACCGATGATTGTGTAAAGGAGCCCACCCAGATCTCCGCTGCATGGGTCCACATTACTCCGAGTGGGAAGTGGGGTTCGCGCGAGGCAATCCGACGAATAGAATTGCGAAGTCACCTGAGACCTGAGGATTCACAAAAATATGTGAAAAGGACACGACGGGTCCTAGGAGGGACTAGGACGTATTGGAGGGACCACGTCCAAGGATGAGGACGAGAAATATCGTTACATGGGGTGTAGAAGAGATGGGATGCAAGGTAGGGATGGAGAAGAGAACGATTCCAGTTGGGCTGGTCGGACTGTTTGCCTCTGTCGTGGCACATCGTTGTCCAAAACCACTATGGTCGGATGAGTCGATTTTCCCTTCGATGCCTCCAACGACCAACAACTGGCTCCGAGCTTTCAAATAGTTGCTACTGTCGCAGACGAGAGGTTAAGACCCGCCAGCAGAGCACGGTCATGTCGATCTTCGGACTCGGATCCCGATCCGGTCATGATCCTCTTCATCGAATCATAGACATCCTGGCAGACCTCAACAGACACACCTCTCGCGTCCATCTTCCCTTGACAAGAGTATCTGCGAAGATAGAGTTCAGGCGCGTTATCTCTCGAATGCTCAACGCTGCCATGGTTGTGGAACCAACAGGACCGACCACACGATCATACCTGACCCCAACTGGGCTGAGGAAGATCGAGCCCTACTGGTACCCCTATACCACGATGGCCAAGGGACGATGGTTGGGTCGAGAAATGCTGGAGGTTGTGTCTACAGAATTCCGGGATCGATCGATAGACTACTATGTAGGCCCCTCGAATTTTTGTCCGAGCTCCCCCAACCGTGTTCCCATCCAGAGATATGCCCTAGAGTCCGGAGTGACCACCGTCAACGGGGGGATCGCCAAACCAGACACCATCATCAAGAACGGTGACAGAATCGAGTTGGGTGTTTTCGTCTCGCCACAATGTTCTCTACGTGACTGAGCCTCTGGCCCTAGGAATGTCGTACATAGGCATGAACCCCCCGTCACTGCCAAACCAGTGAAAATTATCCATCACGACGCCGAGAGGGGGTTTGTCGCCATCGACAAGCCGGGAAGCATTGTTGGTCATTCCTCGGCCTCATAACCCACAATTAACGTAGCTCTGCAGCCGGTCCACGCAGCGGGAAGATATTTCCGGCATACGCTCGTAGAGATTCTTAAGAACGAGTTTGGTTACGAAAAGATATACAGTAGGTCTAGGCGTCCGATTGCACCGCTCAGGCTGACCAGTGTTCCTCCTAGCTGTGAACCGCTTAGACAGGCTGACTTCGGGGTTGATGATCCTCGGGTTGACGAACAAAACGGCAAGTGAGCTATCAGCAGAGTTCAGAGAAGGGAACATCAAGAAGGAGTATATCGCCCGCTGTAAGGGAGAGTTCCCGGCGTGTGTTTTATCTTGCCCCAATACTCCCAACTCGCCGTTGACGAGATCGAATGACGTACAGCGAAGAGGTCACTTGTGATGAACCGCTGCTGACGGTAGACCGCCAAATGGGACTAAATATTATTCACCCGGACGGCAAGGTGAGAAGGCCCCTTTGCGGTCTTCTAGACGCAACTCATGCCGATTCCTCTGACATTTCTCAGCCTGCTACTACCATCTTCCAACGAATCAGATATGACCCGAACACTGACACAAGCGTATTGCACTGTGAGTCGACGGTGGTGTAACAGCAGTCCTTGGGAAGGTCAAGTGACAATATCTTTTACCACAGGTCGACCTTTAACAGGGAGATGTGAGTGATGGGATTTGACTCTGTTATCAGAAGGCTCATCGTCGCTGCAGCACATCAGATTCGAGTACACCTACAATATCTGGGGTATCCAATTGCCAATGATCAAGTCTATTCGGAGACACGGGTTTGGGTATGTTCCAACTCGTGCCTACACCGTGCTGCCAAACGAAAACTCACATCGTCAAACACGGCCAGGGCGACAACCTGGGCAAAGGAGGTTTAGACCTGACCCCAAGCGACGAGCGATCGACTCCTCTGCCACCGTCAGAGTTACCGGGAAGCTCGGACAGATTGACAAGATCGGACGCAGTGCCTTGGGTAAATGGTGGAAAGCTCCTTCCTCGGGAGACAGGTCACGATATCGGCATGGGTTCTCCTGTTCCGCTGTCAAAAGAGACAGTTGGGGTCATCACAAGACTCCGGAATCTCAAGGTTCTTGGGGATCAACCACCTCATCTTTCCGGTGTGGGAGTACTCACGCGACTGTTCAGGATGAAGATGAAGACTGGAGCCGCTGGCGGGATGTCATCTTCAAAGCGAAGGGCACGTTGGCACCGAGGGACATGAAGATCAAAGCCGCACCTCCGCAGAATCGACGGAAACGAGGTGGTCCCGCAGTAGTAGAGGGGCCAGAGATACCCTCAATGCAATTCACAAACGAGGAGGTCGTCACGAGGATAGGCGACCCTGCGTCCACAGAAAGAACAAGTGAAAGCCTAGTCCACTTGGACGAAAATGGACATCAGTATTGTCCAGAATGCTACCTTCCGCTTCATCCGGATCCCAAACCAGAGAAACTGTACATATTTCTGCATGCACTGAGGTATACCACAAGTCTCGGATCCTTCGAAACAGAGATGCCAGACTGGGCCGCAGAAGGATGGACGTGGAACAGGGACTGATTCTATAGATAGCGGAGTGTGACAAACGAAAGCAGGTAGACATGGCGCGGGTGGAAAAATACAATAGTTGAATCACTGAGTTGATGGGATTAGAATGGCTGCGGTGTGTAGAGATGAAAATGGATACCTTGATGAACTTGGTCATAAATTTCCTGTGAAACTGGATAAGAGGCGTGTTTTGGATGGAGGTGGAGACGTACTTGTGGAATTCCGTGCGCAAGAGATCGTTCACGAACTGACCACCCTCGTTCTTCCGGGAACTCATTGCCTGATTTTTGAATATCAGGTCTTTGCATAAGTGAGCTGACACGTTGGCGGACACAAGGGAGAGGGGATAACTGACCATCGTCCCACCTGCGCTTGACAGAGAAAGTTCCTGGGGCGGTTGTGTTTATGCCGGTAGGGTTCTGCCCGAGCGCGGCGGCGAGGTTCAGTAGGGGATTTGCGGTCGCAATCTGTGCTTCTCTATCTGCGGTCTGTTGAGCATTTTCCTCGACCTCCTGTCTCGCCTTTTCTTCCGCCCTTTCTCGTTTGATCTTCTCGAGTTCACGGAGAAGCTCAGCGGTATCGTCCTCCTCTTCGGAATCATCGTCACTGCGTATTTGGAGGTTGAGTGATATGGAACGGAGGGGACGGCTTGAGGGATCATACCTCTCGTCACCGTCGTCATTGTTTTTCTCTTCATCCTCGTCCTCGTCATCATCTTTGTCCATCTCCAGAGCTTCCTGCAGGAGCTTTCGCCTCTTGTTAGTCTCATCATCTTCGGCGGCTGGGGTGCCTTCCTTGGGAGCTTCGATGGCGGCAGCCTTCCGTACATCCTCTTCTAAAGGAGGTTTACCTTGGGCCTTTCTCTTCTTATTTCTGGCTTCAGCTTCCGCAGCTATAAGTTCGGCTCGAAGGTCGCGTTTCTTGACATCGGTGGTTGAAGTTTGGCCTGGTTGGCTGGGAATGCCGAGTGGCGAGATGAATTCCACCTCGGTTTGTGGGGAAGAAGAATCGAAACGCACCGGAACTTGAGTCTCGTGTGAGCAGCCATGTCTCGGACCGAGAACTGACGCGAGCCAGCTTTCGTGTCCTTGGCTTGTGCAGGGTCCCATGTTGGTCTATGAGCCGTAGACATCGGGAGGGTTCACGTTCAGAAGCGCGGTTTTGACTTGAGAAGATTAGTGGCGACGACTGCACAACAGGTCGCAAGACAGATCACGTGCAGCGTGGGGGTGAGAATTTTCTCACGTTTACCAAGATCACAATGTTGAGCTGTCGGCTTGAACACACAAGGGGCGCTCGAGGACCCTTGAACAGCTTCCCTGAAGTCTCACCGCAACCGACTTGTAACAGGCAATAGGATACAGTCTGATGTTTCTGATGAGCGTCCGCAGTGTTACCGAATGTAAACCACACGTGATCCGGATCACCATCTGCGAAACGCATCCATCTCCTTCGAAGCCGAGGCGGAGAACCCTGCTGATGGCCTCGTACCGGTCGGTGCAGATGATTACCGCGTGCGCCATGCGCCCAGGGATGATGCAGTATATCTACCTGACAGTCGTTTCGCTCCTCATCGTCACCTCTTTAATTCCCCTTGCTCCCCTTCCAGTTCACAATGCCCGTCCCTTCTAAACTTGCATTGGCAGCGGGCGTCGTAAGTCTCTGTCTCTCCTCCAACGTCTACCCAGCTCACCGCTATTCTAGGCTACTTACGGCTACCTGTTTCGCCGGCCAATGCGGGGTGATGCCTGGCTTGCACTCGAGATCCTTGGCGCCATTGGGTTATTTCTCACCGAGCGACACACGTACCGTAGCTCGATGCTCTCGGCCCTATCCTCCATGGCTAAGACCGTCTCCTACCACATCGCTGGCCTGGTCGTATCCGCCGTCCTTTACCGTCTTTCTCCCTTGCATCCACTAGCAAAGTTCCCTGGACCTCTCATCAATCGCATCACCAGTCTCCGGCTGGTTCAGATCGTCGCCACAGGGAAGCGTTACGAGATCATAAACGACCTCCACAAACAATACGGTGTCGCCGTTCGTACCGGTCCAAATACCATCTCCTTGAACTCCCACGATGCAATTCTCCCAATCTACGCTTCTGCCTCCGCCTGGGATAAAAGTGATGCCTATCAGCTCGGTTTAGTCCCCGGCACCGGTCTGTTCTTTATCCGAGACAGAAAGACTCACGATCATCGTCGTAAACATTACTGGTCATCATCTTTGAACAGCGACGCGTGAGTTTCCTGTCCATTCCCGGGAGGCGTACTGCAATACCAATTCTCTGATCCCTCTCGGTAGCCTGGTGACATACACACCTATGATCAACAAGCGCACGAACGATTTATTGGATATCCTCACTGACCGCAGAAAAGATGGCGTCGTTGACGTCTCCCTTGCTCTCAGTCATTGGGTCCACGACGTGGCTGTGTGTTTTTCTACCCACCTCTGTTTGTTCATCCAACTTACTCTTCTCTGACAGGGCGAACTCATTTTCGGCGATTCTTATGAGGAAAACTTCTGTAAGAAAGGCGACCTTGAAGGGATGGTCGACAGTGCTATCGCCGAGACCGTCGTTTTTGAGATACTTGGCGAATCCCCTTCGCTTTTCAATGTCCTTTGGTGGTTCCCGACGACCAAGGCCCTGCGAACCATGGACGACTGTGCCGAAGTGGCTTTGAAAAGGCGGAGGCGTGTGGGGTCACAGGCAAAGGATATGATGACATACCTGGTAGGTATCCCCCAAATCCTTGTAGTGGCTCTATGCTGATAGCCGATTCTTTTTATAGTTGAGCGAAGCGCCCAATCCTGCGCCGAAACTTTCTGATCCAGACCTTCGCCAAGAGGCAATAATCGCGATTCAGGCTTCGACAAATGCCGTCGCCGTCGTGATAGTTTTCGCCTTATTCTTCCTCATATCCAATCCCGAAATCTACGCCAAGCTTAAGGCTGAAATCAAGGAGTTCTTCCCCCAATTTGATGGATCGGATGCATTCGACGGGAAGATGGTGGAGAAACTGCCATACCTCAATGCAGTTGCCGAGGAATCTATGCGACTTGGCTCTCCGCTCGGTTCTTTCCCCCGAATCGCCCCCAAGGGCGGAGCGCATGTCGCCGGACAGTACATTCCCGAAGGCACGGTCGTCGGTGTTCCCGCTTGGGCCCAGATGATCTCGGAGGACAACTTTTACCCTCATCCTGAGTCGTTCATCCCAGAACGTTGGTTGCCCGGTGGTCTCGGTCCCGATTCCCGATGTAACAAAAACGCTATCATGAGTTTCTCACACGGTACGTTCAGTCACTCCTACTGGAACCCAGCCTTTGTGCACTAACCACACGTCCGTCAGGCCCTTTCGGTTGCATGGGTAAACAGTTGGCGCATTTGGAGATGAGACTCGTTCTCGTCAAGATGCTGTTGCGATACGACTTGAAGTTTGCCCCAGACTTTGACTGCGCAAAATTCTTGGCTGGGGTCAAGAACATGAGGGTGACGAGCTTTAGTTACCCGCTGAGGCTGCGGGTCACTTCTTGATTTATCTATCTGGCGTGTTTTATATTTTATATGTATTTAGGAGTGGATATTATTATCTGATATCTTTCATCTCGCGAAACGGCCCATATGCTCGGTTTGAAGGTAACATTCACTGCCTGAGGTCACGCATACAATGGGTGACTGTCCATAAGGCTGCGAGGATGCGCATCAATGTAGCAGGACAAGGACCCCGACGCCGTAGGAGCGCGCCGGTCGATCTGGGCTAGTGGTGCCCTTGTACAGTGTTCAATAGAAGAATTTATTGTAGTCAACTATCTTCGTGTGTTCATGCCTATTGACCGCGTCTGCTGTGTTTGATGAGAACGTAGTTGGGCTCGATACGCGAGATGAGGCAGTGTTAACAGGGTCGCCTTTATATTATATTATGATCGATCATTCCTAGTACAGGCTCTGATGTCCTCTGGGAGTGGGACTTTCCCGAAAAAGGTTCCGTTTCCCACGAGGAGTATCTCCCGTCTGCGACATACGCCCATGCTGGCAACTTTGTGGCTAAACAGTGATCACGAACGGTCGCTCAATCGTTTTCAGTAGGCCCGGATCCCTGCCTCGCGCGATTTGTTTCAGGGGGCCGACAACTGCCGCCTGCGAATCTACGAGTGGGTTTACCGTATTTTACCCTGAAACACCTCATGCGTGCTCGTGTTCACGCACTATTCGGAAGGTGAAATAGCATAATGATTCCCATCGCTTGCGTACCTTTATCACCCCCTGAGCATCCATAGCCCGCTCGGTACTCCTTACTTACGACAGGCTTACGATCAGGAACGGCCAGCGATGGGCGCACATCTGTCACAGATCCTCCTAAATATATACCGTATACTCGGATGATCTGGTGGGATCAATCACTTGACGGTGTTGAGGGCAAAGATGCAAACTCGTAACTCGCCTGGAGTCACCGCAGCTTTGATCAAGTCAGTGAGCTCACTTGACTTGACATCAGCATCTGTTTGAGCCCTTTCTCGACGGAGTAAGTAATGGTCTGGTGTAACTATATCATCCGATTTCAAAAACGAGCGCAGGTTTGGAAGGGTACGCAAATAACGACGACGACGACTAAATGTTAAATATTGATACAAATGTGGGTTGGCAAAATAAACAATGACGGTCAGATATATGAGGGTGAATTCCGCTTATCTAAAGGGTCCCAAGGTAATAATGATAGATAATAGATAAGGGTAAATAAGAATAGTTAAAGACGGGCGGTCACTTGCTGAAGTTCGTGAAACAAAGCGGAAGGAAGGTTTGTAAGTTGGGGAATATCAACCACCGAGCTCTCTGGATGACTGTAGGTCTGCAATGACCGTTCGTACGCGTCCCATCGCTCATCGGAGACTATCGGAGCGGTCACGTAGCTATCCACATCCAGTCGTTCCAGGAGTGACTCGAGGTGTTGAAACGATGCGGTGGCAGCCTCGAGCTCCATCTTCTTCTGGAGAGCGCGGGGGATCCCTCCCTCCTCAGAGTACCATGAAGGGTCGACGGAAATGGCATGGGAGACGTATGAGTCGATCAGATATTGATCGAGTCCTTCCTCAACCGCTGCGTCGTAAGCGAGTCTGTGACCGATGGCTTCAATCAGCCCTTGGCACTGCGGGAGAAGGATCGTTTCTGTCTCAGAATTACGATGGCCAGACGCCGGGAGCATCGCGCGGAGGTGTGATATCAACGACTGCTCGTGTCGGTAAAGAATGCTTTCGGGGTTGCTCGTGGGTGGGGGCTCGAGACGACGGAGAAGAAGTTCCATGGCGAAGCCTGTGAACCGTGGGCTCAGCATACCATGATGGTGACCAGGTTTCATGAGAAACTCACGAATGCAGATCACGAGGGTATCACCTTCCGCGATCGCAGCGCCACGCAGGTCATTCTGGATCGGAGTGATGTTAGCCTGGCTCTGCAAGAAAGCGTGTGATTCGGCTCACATGAATCACCGTTATCTGGTTCACTTCGAACATCCCCTGCGCACCGCATCTGTCCGCGAGGATTCGGGTCATGTCGTGGCAATGCTTCATCACTGTCGCCTTGAACGTGGCGGCGATGAAGTGTTTCTGGGTTGTGTTTGAAAGAGAGGTGAACAGCTGGTGAGCTTTCCGCGAGAATGAGCGTGAGACAAAGAACTGAGAGAGAGCTGTCGTGAGTGGAAGATAATGTGAACTGAAGGTGGCGATCTGTCTCGGTTCCCTTGTTGATGCGTCGATCACCGTTCGCCGTAGGCTGTATCGACCGGCGACGTAAGTGGCAATCCGCATAGCGGACATAGCGAAGGCACCCATAGATAAAGAACCGACGATAACTCTGGAAACATTGAAGAAGAAGGCGGCGCGGGGATCCTTTGCTCGCAGTTGGTCACCCAGGAGTGCGGTTGGAGGGAGACGAACGCGGTTGAAATACGTCAGCGCGTGTTTGATCGGCCGAGCTCCTCCGCGTGGGCTCAAGATCCTGGAAAAACGGTCAGGAAACACCACCAGCGACTGCCGAAAGATATGTGCTTTACTTGGAGACTACACCCTTGTGCATATTTACACCATCATGGATGGGAACGAGGAAGACCTTGATCCCCCTATCTTCACCGGCAACATTGAGGCGAGCTAGGACAACGGCTTCGCATGGGGTGCCGCATGGAGCAGTGGGTGGCATGAACCTGAAGAGATGATCGGATCGTATCTGGGCGGCTCGTTTCGTATGACTTACTTTGCGGCCCTTCTGTTTGGAGTATGAAGTTGGTAACTCCCGTCCGGTAATAGGGTAGCCGACGTTTCCAGGTTGATCACGTCGAGGCCGTGTCCTAGTTCGGTCATACAGTACTGCCCACTGCAGGGCTATCAGAAAGAGCGTCTAATCACGAGAGCGAATCTGAAACGGACGAAGTTTGGAAAGTCAACATGCGCTGGAGAGCGCTCTGGACGTCTGGGCGACCTCGAGCGAACATAGCGAGAGTTCCGATGGTGAGGTTATAGTGGATGGTGAGCAGTGTGCCCACGGACCCGTCCATGGTTAAGATCGGGTCGGTATGGAACTCCCAGTACTTGGGGGACACGTTGAGAATATCCTCAGCGGTCAGCTCTAGGAATATAAAGGATGTAAATAAGACAGTCGATGGAGGAAGGTGGGAGGATATTTACGGTAGAAATTTACTATGGCTCTGGCTCGCTCATAGGATATTCGACAACGTTCGTCGAGCGGAAGGCCCTCAGAGGGCAGTTGGAACAGAGGAGACCTAGCGAGAGCAGCGGTTCGATGCATGATGAGGGGGATGTTTGTGTTAGCTTGAGCGATAGGATATTAAATAGTTGAGATGTGTGGATGGGTCCGCCTGCGGTGCAGCACAGGTACGGTAGAAAAAGAAGAGAGCTGATGTGAAACGGGCGACATTTAGAAGAAGATGATCGAGAGACGGAGCATGCGAGAGTTGCGATCCGAGATTGGGCGTCTTACCATTTCAAATTCTGAAGAGTGTCCGGGGTCCATGATCGTTGAGAGTATCCGAACAAGTTAACCAGCTTGTCGGTTATTCACACTATGCCAGTCCCATCCCCTTCTCTCCCCCTCAGTCATGTCCACCCACATCCCCGGAAACCCGGTCCATACCCCACAACTCGCCGCGCTCGACAGGACAATCGGCGTCCTCTTCTCAGGCTACACTTGCAGCATGGTCTTATATGGTTTCGTCTTCTTTCGTCAGCCCTCTCTTCGCCACTGCCTCTCCGATCCCCATTGAACTTGGCCATCTTGCCAGAAACTTACACCTATTTCATCGATTACCCCAACGACCCATATCCACTCAAAACCCTGGTCAGCACAGAACCTACCTATTCTCAAACAGTTACTAAACCACATATATTGCAGGTCGCACTCGTAGCGTAAGCTTAAGCGGATCATGGACATCAGACCACACTCAATCCCCCCCCCAGTGCTCTCGATACCGCGTCCGTTGGTGTTTGTAAGTGATCCATCTTTCTATCCACATTAATCCTTGACGACCGTTGTTTCCAGTGACGGATGCGTACGTTCAACTCTCTCTGCGCCATCGCTTCCGCGTATGTTGACCTTGTCCAGGTTACATACCTACATGATCACCGAGTTCCCGATTTTCAATGAGGCTGTCGAAACCGCAACTGCGTAAGTCTTTTTTTGCCATTTCTTGTATCCCACGTGTTTGAATACCGCTCTATAGGACGTTCACTGTAGGTTGTCCGGCGATCACCAAGGTTATCGTTCGTCTGAATAGTTTGGCAGGCTGATAATGGTTTGGCCGTCGTAATCATCTTCCTTGTTCAAATGTAAGTGATAGCTCGTACCGGCTCCTGTCCAGGCTCCGAGCCTTTCAAATAGGTTCTATGCCCATCGGTTGGTTTCCCGTGAGTGAGGTCGATTTCTCATGTCCAAACAAACAACTCAGAGACGCAAGTGAGTGGAAGTTACGTCGTCCCGGCCATAGTTGTGGGTAATTTCGACAGCAGCCGCCTTCTTAATCTAATACGCTTTTCCCCAGGGAGTCCTCTCGACCGTTTCGCTCGGTACGTCCAGAGAACCGAACCCGGATCGGAGTTGAGCTGACTTGTGGTACAATCGCATCAGCCCTCGGACTTGGTGAGACCATTCTCCCCCATCATCTCGACACTGCGTTCTGATCTGTCCGCGCTCCAGTTATGACAGCGAGAATGTAGGGGGTTGTCGTGTCCGTTTGACATAACTGTCACTGAATGGGACTTTTAGGCGTATCAATCCCGCGTTCGATTCCTTTGCCAGCTCTCCGATGAAGGTAGAATCGACGGCGTGAACGATTATAAGACCTGTCGTTGACGAGATCACAGACTATCGTTGGAACGTGTCAGGGTCTCACTGCCCTTACATCCATCCTCACGTTCATCTCAATGGCCTACCTCACGGCGCGAAGCACGTCCGTCACCACCAAGTCAGTATCTCTACTAAATCCGCTGAATACTTGCAGCTGACGTCCCTCAGGGCTAAGCCCTTGTTTGATCGAATATTGATCTGGTTGCTCGTTTATGGCGGAGCTGCTGCTGTTGTCCAGCTCCTATACTTCGCTGTGGTTGGTTTCAAATGATTTCGCCTGTTCCATTCTTCTCAACTGTCCTCCGTCACAGTTCATGAGTCTCCCCGATAGGCGGGACTGGATGTTTTTCCAGACTCTCGCTCGCAGACGTGAGTATCTGGTGTCTCTGAGTGCTCCAAGGCGTCACGACTCACACTTGCCAGTGTTCGCCATCAACTTGCTAACTAGCCTCGGTTATCGCGAAAATCGCCGTGGAAAGGGCGCGTTCGAGGAACAGACGGTTCAACACAGTGCTGGTAGTGACAGCCACGCCGGATCTACCCTTCCACCCCTTTCGTTTGCCAAGTCCCATACCGTCTCATCCCGAGGTGTCGTGATTGATGTAAGCAAATACTTTTTACCGCAGCAGAAGCAACCGCTCGCTGATTGTTTGGCACCACACACAGCAGACGGTAGAAACAGATCCATCCCTTGATCTTACGAGTACGATGGCTTATCGCGGGGATGAAGACACCTCAATTTCGGACAAGGTACGTCTAATACGCTTCTAAGCGAGAACGAGACTCGAGTTTTTTTTTTCCAGCACGGAGTTGGCTACAAGTTCACTACCTCTCACAATTGAATGGTCAGAGAAAGGCGCTAGTTTCACACAACTGAATGTGCCTGTTGCTCCTGCAGCCAGTGGGCTAGTTTCTATATATCTATAGCATATCTTATTTTCCTCGTTCGTTCCTTACCTTCCTACTACGATGGGGTTTCATCGTCTTTGTACGTAAGCGCTATTCCCGGAACTCGGTACTCCTCCATAGGCTTTGATCCGTATATATCACTGACCATACCAGTTCTGTTCTAACCGAGTCTCAACCACTGCTGCTCGTGTAGATGCCGAGAAACCAGAAAATGCGCGGCCCGCCCGAGCATCCCGACTCGGCATGTGCATGAGGTCAGATCTTCGAAGAGGTCACTATAGGGCGTTCATCAGAAAATGCGGAACTTGCGACTCGAATTGAGGTTTCCCTTGATGATTTTGTTCTCTCCGGGTATATCGGTGTGAGCACCAGGCCTGAAAACGGAAGCTGTACAGCGCGCGGTCGCATTCTGATGGATGGGCGCGTTCGGTCCATATGGTGTTTTTGTATACGTACTCCTATCTCAATCCGAGACGAATAATCACGGCTTCCCTTCATGTAACAGCTCAATAGGATAAATTACTTGGAATGTGACCCGATTAAAAATATTATCCGCGTGCGGTTCATCAAGAGAGTGTGTGTCCTGCTGGTCAAACGTCTGCAGGGGTATTCTGGGAGGAGAGGGGTTTATTTAACAACTGGACATCTCGGCTGCGTGCTGCCTTGGCACCAACACCTGAAAGAACAGCGATCAACCCATGTGGGCAAGGCGGTCACAAAGAGTTTATACACCTACCGTCGACGTCGAACATCGAAGTAGCCATCTGGTAGCGACCTCCGGTGGAGAGCTCCGCGCGCAGTTTTTCTCTTGCGTTCAGACTACAGGGAATACTCGTTATGAGTTTACGAGGAGGAGGATAAGGGCCGGGTGTGGCTTACGACACAAGCATAGAGTTTACGTAGACTGAGGAAGAAGACGTGAGTAGACAGAGGGACGACATGGAATACCTCAGGCTTACTCTTCCCGAGAGCAAAGTGGAACACAGCCCAGGTGAAACTGGTCTCGGTATCGGCGAGCCAGGTGACCAAATTGATCAGGGCGAACAAACTGGGAAAAAAAATACATGCTGAGAAGCCGAGAGGATGACTCGTCACTTTAGGACGTACTTGGTGGCGATGCCGATGTTCACGGAGTACAGGACAACCTTGTTGACGGCGTTACGAGTCCTGAAAGTTCCAGTCAGAAATCGAATGACGAGCTGTGTATGTACTTACGACTGAAACACGCCGGTCCTTCCCCGAAGGTAGTAAACCAAAGAACCGCTGATCAGGACATCGCAAGCCATACTGCTAGCCAATTCGATGCCACCAGAGACCTGTGCATTGAACACATTTTCAGTCTTTGGTTACCAAGGGGTTAGCGCGTGAGTCGTTACGTGGTTGAACTTGGAGTAGACAGCGGTGATCGAGTTCTGGATGACACTGGATATTTGAGATTGCGTGAGTTGACTCAGGACAGGTCAAGTGTCACCGCTTACAGGTAAGTGCAGAGAGCTGTGTGAGAACAAGTTTACTATTTTGAGTCGAGGGTGCGCGCACGCGCGAAGATGAACAGGGTCCAGCCAACTCACCGAAGCCCCCAACAAATTGAGTAAGGGAAAGGAAGAGCTATATAAAGGTAAGAAATCGTGATCCGAGAGATCCGAAATGATACAGCGTACGATGAGTGCGACGACCCAGAGTTTCTTCTCGCTGACTGGAAACAGAAATTGTGAGTTCGGGACAGGCCGAACAACTATAAACCACTCACCGTGCCATACACGAAGGGCATAGAAGCTGCGGAACGAGATCAAAAAGACCGAAGGAGAGCGCAAATTCCATAAACTTACGATTGTACCAGGGTGGTGAGGAAGTACTAAATGGAGTCTTCGATCAGTCCACGGGCCCCGGAGTGCTGCGGCGATGATCACTCACTGTGAGATATGAGGGGACCATACTCCTGCAAATGGTCATGAGGCCGAGTGAAAAGAAATAGGTGTATATTCTTTCATACCTCTTGAGTGTTCCCAGGAGCGGGTAGTTGGGTGGGACCCTGCACGTTATCAACCAGAAGTAAACCGTATACGCAAGCACCACGAGCTGCGCGGTATTGAAGAGCCTGAGGGACGTCGAAGTCAAGTTGTCATCATGCCTGACCAAGTTGAGATTCCTACACGCAAATGCCGACCTGTCCGAGGCAAAGTGAGAGTCGAGGTAGATAATCCGGTCAGCAAACAGGAACTGACCAGCCATTTCAAAAACGGACGATCGGTCTTGTATGTCCTGTAATAGACGGTAGCCTGCGCGAGGTTGATACCCCACAGCCTGAAGGTTTCAAATTTCAGGAGCTACAGAGACAGTCGTGGGGCAGAGGGAAACGTACGGTGCGCAGATGGTCACGGCTGGTGACCGCGACGAACAGCGTCAGACTCGATTAGAATACGCATGAGGGCGAATGATACTGACAGACGACGAAGGGGGTCAGGCCAGCTACGGATAACGAAGGTGCAGACATGACCGAGGTCGACCGTACGGAAGGGAGGAGGATATAGAGGCGATGATGGACCTCCCGTCCACACTCTTATTCCGAGTTGGCATATGTGATACACTTCTTGATATGATGACCCCTGTCACCTGCTACGCCACGTTCGGTTGGGCGTGTTGATCGTAAGAATTCTTTGCGCTGTTCGCGAGCGTCGGTTGATCTCATCATGCAGATCCCGCTCCATTCGTCCTCGCCTCAGAGGCCGGGGGATCAAAGCCTCCTTGACAGCGAGCGTCAAGGTGAACGCGGGGTGAGAAAGTGATGCTGGAAAACCACACTTTCCTTTGATAGAGTTTCCATGGGTCGAACTGCGACAGGTTCGCCGTAGGATGGGACCGACCCTGAGGCCCGATTGACCCGGCCCAACGTCTTGTGGGACGGATGAGACACAATGACGCATACGATCGGTGTATATACATCCCGTCCCTTGCGCAAGACATGTACATGCATGCTCGGCTGACTGGGGAGGGCTCCACCTGCCTGACAGGAACAGGGTGTGCGTACGAATAGGGTGTCCACCTGCTCCACAAACTGTAATCGTACAATCCCCCGTTGCCCATCCACGTAACTATCCTCTCGTCCTCTTTCTCCCATCCCTCCTACCCACCCATCTCGCTCACTGCACGACGAGCCGCAAACCGAGCAAGCCGTCCCTGCTAATCCCTAATAGTGACATCAGCGCTCACGTGACGTGGAAATCCAGATCTTGCTTTAAAATCGACTCTCACTATACTTTATAACACCTTTGTCCAATTGTCATCCGTTGGAGACAAATAGCTGGACGACGTTCTTAATCTCCTTCTTCGGGTTTGACCACTCTCAAAACTACCTGCCTTCCCCAATACCTCGATCATGCAGGACGGCGATGAATGCTCGACGAAAGCTCCAGACAACGACGAGCACCTCAAACCCTCAAGCTCATACATATACCCTGTCAAGTCTCTCCTCACCGGCATCCAGCCCGCACCTCCTACACAATCTCGGCCATCCATTCCCCGTCGAAACTCGAGCCAAGCCGGTGATTTTGTCACCCTACAAGACCTCCTTTCCCACCAACTCGCTCGTACGCGTAAGAAACCGATGCCAGGTTTAGATAGAAACCCAACCCATCTCACCTCCTCGCGCTCCCATCCCATCTTCTGTCCATACCCTTCAAGGACAGCCACAGCCGGTCCTTCAGATGTTTCCGAAGAGCACCCCCGCAACGCCTCGGATCCTTTCTCCCCGAGAATACAACCCATTGATGGTCAATCGTCCCTTCCGATCTCCTTCATGGATGTTCCTTTACCTCCTACATCCATCTCCGCATCTGCTAGCCCCCTCGCTCCCCATGAAGTGGACCCCCACCCCCCGATTGACCCACCTTCTTATACCAGCCCAGGCCCTCCCCAGTCCCTAGGGGACGATGCTCTCACTTCTCTCGAATTCAAGCCTCCGCCAAATCTCGCAGAATATATCATGGACGAGAAAAGTCGTGCTTCACCCGCTCACTCCGACAATTCCCATATATCTCAGTCGGGAATCGTCCACCTCCCACCATTGTCCTCATCTTCCGGTTCTTCTCGTGCAGGCTCGCGTGGATCCGGTAGCCACACCTACAGCTCGGCTAGGAAATACATCCATTCATTAACCAATAGTAGCAACGCTTCATCTCAGAGGATGCAAAAAGTCTCTGAAGCACGAGAGGAGGGTAATGCAGGCCATGGTTCGAGTCGCTCGAGCCCGGATCTGAAATATGACCAAGTGAATATCGAAGGCGAATCTGAGGTTGCTCCGGATTTAGTCACAACAACGTACCGCCATGAAACCGACGAGAATGGGAATCATGTAGTGATCGGTCAAGAGGGCGACATTCGTAGATGTGAGGACGAGGTACGCATTTCATAACCCCGCCCTCGCGCCCCTTGCCTAGCTCCTGTTTTTTCTTCTTCTCCAGCCTATCCGGACTCCCGGGGCGATACAAGGCTTTGGCGTGATGGTTGTTGTCGCCGAGGACGCCTATGCCGGAACACTCACAGTTCGACAAGTTTCAGAGGTATCACCCCTTTTTGATTCCGCCCCGCGTTTTCCCAAGCTCAACACCACATAGAACTCAACGGAAATCCTAGGACTCACCCCTCGTTATCTTTTCGGTCTCGAGTGTTTTACAGACGTTCTGTTCGATTCACAGGCGGACCTACTATGGGACAGCGTTCAGTTCGTCAACAACGGTTGGACCTTGGAAGATGAGGGGGATCACACCCCACATATCATCACAATCACCGGTTGGGGCCAACCTGGCTCTGACGATACAACTGGCGACAGCGAACGACGCAAGAGGTGGAAGGCATGGTGTGCCATTCACCGCCCAAAGGTCCAAGGGCTGCCTAATCAACGTCCGCTCATCATACTCGAATTTGAGCTAGATAACGATCACCTAAACCCTCTTTATCCACCCCAGCCAGAACGCCTACCATTCGGGTCTCCTGCCAGCGAAAGCACCGAGTCTGAATCCACAGCTACGGAAAGTTCCCTCGACAGTCACACACAATCCCTAGGGACAGATGGTGATATGACGGCGCAATCTGCTGGGAGCGCTGGCATACTTCCTGAGATCCACGGTCTCGACGGTGATCGCGAGTGGCGACCTAGCCCACAAGATGTGTTGGAGAGTACAATAAGTCGGTCGAAGCCGCTCAGAACATTGCAGAGATTCCGCAAGCTTGAATCATCATATAACCCCACGAGCGGCCGAAGTGCTGCTGACAGTGACGGGAGCCCCAACCTAGTTAGGAGGAAAGGAAGAATCAGACCCAATGATTCCGCGGGCAGCGTCGGTATGATGGATGTGTTCGCGGTAATGTCAGAGATCAACGAGCAATTCGGGAACGCTCCAGATCTCGAGACCTTCCTGAATGTCGTTGTCGGAGTCGTCAAAGAGCTAACACAGTTCCATCGAGTGCTCGTTTACCAGTTTGATGAGGTGTGGAACGGTTTCGTTGTTGCAGAGCTGGCGGATTGGAACAAGACACACGATCTCTTCAAGGGTCTCCATTTCCCGGCATCGGATATTCCCCCACAGGCCGGTGCTCCGAATTGTATACCCGTAAACCATAACTGACCGGGATTATCGACCAGGCTCGTGAGTTGTATGCGCTGAGCAAGTATTTTCCCCACAACGCCACCTGCCAATACTTACCTCCTGTCAGACAAAGTGCGATTGTTATACGATAGAGACCAACCGACCGCTCGTCTCGTTGTGAAGAGCAAGAACGATCTGGAATCACCGCTGGTCTGCCCGCTAGTTCATCTGTCTCGTGGTTTTCACCCCTGATTAGATTTGGTGTGTAGGATATGACCCACTGTTTCTTGAGGGCGATGAGTCCTATACATCTCAAATGTCAGGCACCACTGCGGTCTGTTTTCGGCTGTTCTCATCAATTTCGTTAGATTTGGCCAACATGGGCGTTCGTGCGTCGATGTCTGTGGTAAGCACACGCGATGCGTCAAGGGAGGCCACTCATATCCCTCCTGCCAGTCGATTACCGCTTTCAATCAATTGTGGGGTTTGGTTGCTTGTCACTCTTACGGCGACGTTGGCATGCGGGTATCGTTTCCCATTCGCCAGATGTTGTGTGTCATCAGTCAGTCAATATCAAAGAACATCGAACGATTGAGCTACGCCCAACGATTGCACACTCGCAAACTTGTACACGAACATTTTTTTACATTCTGGGCGAAACGCTGACCATCAGACCCACAGATTAATACCATGCCCTCGGATCGACACCCCTCTGGGTACATCATATCAAACGCCGACGATCTGCTCGAACTATTTGACGCTGATTATGGTGTCTTGGTAATTGGCGAAGGTGCTAAGATACTGGGACCCAATGAACACGGTCAGGAAATCTTGGTTGTGGCAGAATATCTACGGCTGAAGTGTTTCACGTACGCCCATCCACCCCCAAGTCACCTTCCCCCCTTGTCTGATCGCTGACCGACGCTGCTCTTAGTACAATCCAGGTATCACAGGCGGTAACGGCCGACTTCCCCGATCTTCAGCTGCCAACTGGGTTGGAAGTGATCGCTGGCTTACTCCTGGTTCCGCTATCCGCTGGGGGGCGTGACTTCATCGTCTTACTAAGGAAGGGTCAACAAAAGGAAGTCCGATGGGCCGGCAAGCCATTCAAAGGCGGGACCGAATCTACAGCCGCGTTGGAACCACGAAAGTCCTTCAAAGCTTGGTCTGAGACGACAACTGGCAAGTGTAGGCGTTGGGCAGACGAACAACTCGAAACCGCTGGTGTGTTAGCTTTGGTATACGGAAAGGTATGAGGACAGGTTCATATCCCCAGCGTTTTACAACGCCGACGATTGTTCTAGTTCATTGAAGTTTGGAGGCAAAAGGAGTCTGCTATGCAGACCACCAAGCTAACCAACATACTGCTGTCGAATGCCAGTCACGAAGGTAGAGACATGATATCGTCCCAATTCCGACAATTTTTCATTATCCTTTCCAGTGAGAACACCCCTGAATCACATAATCAAGTCCGTGACACATCTCGTCCACCTATGTTGTATTGACTCCCACTTAGTTGTCTGGAAATGGCCCTCAGCGGACCATTGGACGGGGAGACGAGGGAAAACCTGAACCAATCTCACGCCGCATCCAAGGTGGGTGCACTGCACCTGAGTGACCACTGCGTTGCTCACTCATAGACCAGAGTTTGCTCTTCACAATCAACGATTTGCTGGACCTCACGAGGTTGGAGAGTGGTCAGGATACATCGTTCAACGAGCCATTTGACCTTCACAAAACAATCGAGGAAGCAACCGGCATATACCGCAATGAGGCGCGTCGGAGAAACCTCCAATTCGCGTTCGAGGTTTCGGGGCCGCGTGTGGTGGTGGGGGACTCGCGAAAGATTCGCACTGTAGTTGCCAACCTGACTGCCAACGCCTGTGAGTCGCGCGCTCAGCCCTCCCCACGTCAGTTTTTCTGATCCACCACACCCCAGTGAAATACTCCACTGAGGGAAGAATCACCGTTGAGTGTAAAGCCTTCGGGGAGCCTGAGGGTTTGAGACGAGAAGGTTCCACCGCGGTCGAGATTGTCGTTGCAGATACTGGTTGCGGTATTCCGCCCGCCAAGCTCGAAAGTATTTTCCGAGAGTTCGAGCAAGTGGAATCAGCGGCTCCTCGGACTGCCACTCCGGGCCTGGGTCTCGGATTGGCCGTTGTGGCCCGGATCGTCGAGCAGTTAGGTGGCCAACTTCGTGTAGAGTCCAAAGTGGGCGAGGGAAGCCGATTCTCGTTCTTGATCCCCTTCGCGGTTGCTGTAGAGAAAGACTCTAGCTCCTGCGGCACATCCTTGCGTGCTGGTCTTGGATCGGGGAAGAGTAGCAACAGCGGAAGCGACATCGACGATTTGGTGGAAGCCCTCGCATCGGACCACATGTCATCCCCGAACCGTTCCCTCAACAACATACCGTCTCAAGCTTCACAAGTAGATACAGCCGGTTCCCTCGAGATTCCAGATTCGAACGTACCATTACATGCCGTCAAGGTGGACCCCGTAGTCGCTGCTCTGGGCCATCCTCACAGAGAGCCATCCACCACTGCTATCGTAAAACGACGCCCAGAAGGGGGCGCGGTTTCCATCCCTCCTCGAAGGACTAGGAACACAAGCGATAAGAAACCGGTACGGTTAAGAGTTCTCGTTGTCGAGGTTCGTCTGTCTATCATCCTGTATACGCCTCATCTTACACGGGGTGCAGGATAATGCGATAAATTCCAAAATCCTGGGGAAGAGACTGCTCATGGAGGGCCACACGGTTGTCTACGCCGCTAACGGTCAAGAATGTGTCGACGTAATTCGCTCAGACCATGAGTTCGACTGCATCCTCATGGACATCCAGTACGTCTCTCACCCTTTTGTCCGCAACCGAGCTCACAGAAGGGCTCCAGGATGCCCTTGCTCAATGGCTACGAAGCCACTGTGCGTGTCAGGGAGCTGGAAAAGGATTTCGAGCCACCTCATAGGCTCTCACATCAACTCAACGGTCGGATCCCCACATTTGCCGTTTCCGCCTCGCTCCTCGAAGAGAAACGACAAGAAATCATCGATTTCGGCATCGACGGATGGATCCTGAAACCGATAGACTTCAAACGTCTACGATCAATTCTCGGAGGGATCACGGACTCGACACAAAGGCAAAAAGACCTGTATACGGAAGGCAGAAGTTGGGAATTGGGCGGTTGGCTTCGATACGGCGTAACGTTAACGGACGCTCCCAACCCCAAGCCGTGATACTCGTCACACAATGCACACCATCCCATACCATGTAAAGTTTCACCTTTCCTCTTAATCTTGGAGCACCACCAATCTTTTGATTTCAAACACATACCGTTAGAGACACCTTCGCAACGCTTTCCTTGTAGTCCTAGTCATAGCTGTGCACTCACCATGTATCAACATACACGATAAAGATATGTCGCAGCGGCCAACGCTCCATCTGTACACATAGACACTTGCATTGATCCTATCGATCTGTCGGCGAGGAACTTTTTTCCCTTTTGAATCCACGCTCGTCACATTTCACATCTTCCGACCGGCAAAGAAGACCCTCAGCCACTGAGTGGCCGTCCGTGGTTCCAGAAATATAAACATGCGACACAGGACGGTTGAATTCATTCCTCTGAAATTGAACAATCCAGTATCGAGATCACACCACGGTCTTGTGGGATGTGGTCCCAGAAAGTTGGGTAACCAATTGGCTTTCGAACTCTGCGATTCCAAATGCATGGTTCGCACAGTCTGACGCGACGGACGTGGTCCAGGTAGTTCCTTAAAGTCCTTGAATATTCTTCTAGGTTCGTATGTACACGATGCAGTCTTACGGACAATTGTCACTCGGGTGTGGGACATGGTAAATGGTTCGTAGGAGCTCCCAATTACACAGCAGTGATACCGGCTGCCTTCAATTTGGCGACTAATTCGTCAACGGATTCGACCTTGAATACGCAGGTGAACCGACGGACGACGTTTCTGGTAAACGGAGTGACCGACCTTCGTCCCTCCAACTCGTTTCGGCGGTTCGGTAATCTTTATGGTTTCCAAAACGGGAGTCACATCCACACCAAGGTCAGAAGGTTGGAGTTTCTCGATTGGTTTCTTCTTTGCCTTCATAATGTTGGGCAGTGAGGCATACCGGGGTTCTACCATACTATTGGAATCGGCATTCACAGGTGGTGAGATACGGCTCACCATTCAGACGTAAATCTGTTGTTACGACAAGCGGAAGCTTGCACCTAACCTCCTGGAGTCCACCGTCGATTTCGCGTGTTACGAGCGCCACCTTGTTGGGTTCGTCGACCTCAATCTTGCTTGCGAAGGTAGCCTGAGACCAACCGAGGAGGCCGGCCAGCATTTGTCCCGTCTGACCTGCGTCATCATCGATCGCCTGTTTCCCCATTATAACCAGGTCGACGGATTCTTTCTGTTTCTCGATCGAGGCCTTGATGAGTTTAGCGATACTAAGTGGTTCCGGGGAGGGTGCGGATTCTGGCAATTGAATATGAATGCCAGAGTCTGCACCCATGGCCAATGCTGTGCGGAGCGTATCGGCGGCCTTGGGAGGACCGACGGTCAAGACCTTGATCGATTTGACGGCATCCTTCAGCTTCTCTCGAAGACGGATAGCTTCCTCAACAGCTACAAGTATTTCGGGTAAACCTGCGAACCTCTGATGATTTGTGGTTACGGACCGATCTCGTCGAAAGGGTTCTGTATATATACATAGATAAAGTAAGACATGGGGCGTGCGTGGGCGTGTGTGTTGCTCACCATGGAATGTTTGACGCTGAGGTCAATGCCTTTCTGGTCTGGATTCACGCGAATCTTGACCGCATAGTCCACGCACCTGATATGTGTGAGGGACGGCGTTGAACTAGAATGTATGCGCGTACCTCTTGACGGGTACCAGTACGTTGAGGAGCCTAGTAGACGTGGGTCGCATATTCAGAGTCGAACAGAGGGCGAGACCGGAAGTACCCGAATGTCCTCCCGATTTGGCAGGTGTGACGGAATCATCGCAAACTTCCCTCTCCATCCCCCAAGGCCATTCCTCCTCAAGGTGAGCACAGTTCTCCTGGAATCATACCTTGGGGTGGGAGACCGAACTCGTACCAGAGATGGCGGTTGAGTGGTTACTGAGCCGAGGTCGGGTGAATCTGACGATGGATTGCGACGGATGTGTTTGGATGGACATGCATCTATCACTCTAGATTCTCCCACCCCCTCGACACCCCCTTCCTCACAAGTGTTGAACACCTCTCTAGACTTCATACAGATGGCCACTTCAAAATCTACCAAGGGAAAGGGAAAGACTCCCGCCAGTACGATCGTCATCCCAAACCGCACAATCTCATGTTGACCTTACTTCCAGCCAAGACTCCTTCAAAGGAAACCAAGGCCAAAAATGCTAAAAAGGCCGCTCTCGTAGGAGCACACTCAACGACCAAGCGAAAGGTCCGAAAAACTGTCTCCTTTCACCGACCAAAAACCCTTCGTTTGCCCCGGTCCCCCAGGTATCTCAGGAAGTCCATTCCCCATGTTCCTCGTATGGACCAATACCGAGTTATCATCTCGTAGGTATCCCTTCTGGATCTAGCTCAACGGGCCCCTTCATTCTTTTACTCTTCTCCCAGGCCGCTGAATACCGAGTCTGCGATGAAGAAAATCGAGGAGAACAACACCCTCGTTTTCATCACCGACCTCAAGGCAAACAAGAGGCAGATCAAGGTTGCGGTGAAAGAGTTATATGACGTTAAGGCGGCCAAAGTTAACACCTTGATTCGGTACGTGACACTCCTCCCTCTTTCGTCGTTGCTCTCCTAACACATTTTAGTCCTGACGGGACCAAGAAGGCCTATGTGCGACTGGCGCAAGATCACGACGCTCTTGACGTTGCAAACAAGATTGGTTTCATCTGAGTGCCTCCTGTAGTATGTCATGTATTCGAACAGTTTTCTCATCGCATTACGGATCGCCATGCTGTGATTATCGTGTGACCGTCTTCCCACATCATGGGACAACCTTGGCGTTGCCAAAGATGGTGAGGTTTACACTCGAGAGTACTCTACCCGGGTATATCTTCCGATGTCCACACAGCTAACGTGAGAAGCCAAAACAAAGGCGGCAGTATATAAGTACAAGGTATTACGGACTCCGTTACTTTTCATAATTATGTATGAGCGTCAGCAATGGATTATATCACCACTAATTAGCTAGACCCCTGGCAAAGTGGAAGAAGTCAACGCTGGAACCATTAACGCCGTACTTGTAAATCTGTTTCCGATATGTTCAGGTTGGGCGAGAGTCCGAAAGTAAACAGAGAGACTTACGAATCGAGAGGCGACCCAGCTGGAGAAGATAGCCCTCTGGTAGGGTTCGGGTAATCGCTTCAATAGCTCATCCAACCCAACCTTGTCAACGAGTGTCTTGGGGACCGCCTTTCTCATGACACCCTTCCTACTGGGAACGTCGTCGAAAAGATCCGAGTTCTCCAGCTCTGCTTGGAGGTTGTTCAGAGTGCTTGACAGTTCATCGGAAATGACGGTACGAGGCTTGGACCCCGAGAGTCTCGCGTGCTCCTTCCATATGCACTGGAATTCAGCAGCGGCGTTCTCTCCGATCTTTGCTTGAATGTCTTTGACGTAACTCTGATAGAATACAGACGGTTTTCCATCCTTGAAGATCATCGAATCCAAATATTCCTCCGTATTCAAGGCGAGACCGGCTAGCACTTCGAGCGAAGAGCTGGTGACGCCACCCTTGTTGGCACTCGAGTCTTTGAACAGGATGACCTTGCGTTGTTCGAGGTAAAGCCGGGCTTGTTGGGTGAAGAATAGGTTGGCTCCTTCCACAATGTAGCTGAAGTGTGGCTTGCCCTCTGAATCAACGAGAGCAGCGACGTTGGAGATGTTGACCGCCTCAGGGCTGCTCAAACCAAAATCGTCAGCAGGTACACCTCTTAATGTGTCATAAGTCACCTACCGTCCACCACAAGGAACGAACAGGTCAGCTTTGAACCTGAGGTGGGCAGAGTTCCTGAAATCGGTTCCGTCCGGAATGGTTTCCCCAGCTGGAAGGACGAAACTCAAGGGGGGAGTATCGATGGGATAGTCAAACTTACAAGGCAACCTGACATCCTGGTCCTCAACCTTGACGAGGTACCCATCCTTGCCCAACTTTGACCTATCGAAGAAGGCAACAGGCTTCCTGGCCTTGGCGAGGCGAACGAGCTCCTCCCTGTTAATGCCGACAGGATCGGCGAGAACACCACTTCCATCGATGACAGCGATGGTTTTGTCATGGCTGAGAAGGATCTCATCTGTGTACGCACCAAGTGTTAGTTAGGGAAGTATTTTCGTAGAAGACACCGTACTGGATCCGAGATCTCCATCTGGACCACCGGTCTGAACCTTGGTGATGTCCTTCTCCCGAAGGCCAAGCTGTTTGTAAATTCCGAGTAGATACTGTCGGATCGACAGCGAGGTCATTCCGTAGGTATCATGAGGAACACCGCCAAGCTTTGTTGCGCTCTTTCCGGTAGTGAAGGATTTCCACCATTCGGCACCCCGGACCTTGGCGTGCAGGGCGGCCCAGTCCATCATATCGGCGGTGCCCTCTGCGTTGCTACTTGGTAAGCGCAAAAGATAGGAGTCAGCAGATGAAGTCGTACCATCGGGACCAAAGAACAGTAGTTCCGGCTTTCCATAAAGATCGACGAGGCGTTCCTTGATTCCAGGGCTTTGGCCAGGGATAAGGAGATCCAAGATCGAGTCGACGTATTTCTCAAAGCAGAGCCTCGGCGAAGCACCAAGACTAGGCAGGATTGTACCCTTGGCACCTCCCTCGGGGATGTCCTTGTTCTTCAAAGTTTGGGTCGAAGCAAGACCGTAGTTTTCATCGAATCTGGGATTGAGAGGTCAACGTCTAGGACGAGTGACGAAGCCAAGACGGTTGATAAGGAACGCACAGCATCCTCTGGTTAATAGAGTAATTCTCCCTGTTCCTTGACATGACGATTCGAATTCCACCTCGTGCGACGTCCCTGAACCTGAGGTGGAATCCACGGAACTCGTTACCGATGATGACGAACATTCCGTGGGGCTTTCGAGGATACTCAACCTCCGGTAGGAATTCTGGGGCAAGCCTGAAAGATAGGGCGACCTTGGTCGGTTGGTAAAAGTTGGTCCTGAGCACGTTCCTGCGAACAAGATCAGTCGCCTGAACCACAACTCGGGAAACATCACGGATCGCACTTGTTGAAAATCAGCAAGGCTTCAAGGACCTGAAGTTCGTGCTTGTTGGAAATCGTCTTTCGGATCTTTTCGTACAAATCCTTATCGGTTAGCGGCTGGAACGTTTGCAAACGTTGATAGGACAGCGTCGGCCTGGATCAAGGTCAGTGTCACCTCGCGCGGCGAATGAGGACCACATACATTAACTCGGCGCTGTCAGATTCTGGGTAATGTGTCATGGCAAAGTTGACGTAGAGGAGCCGGACCTAAACAAACCAGCTTGGGTCAGTTGTCTATTCCGAAAGTGGATCTAGTTCGCGTACCAACTCTGGGTGAGCTTGGAGGATCTGCTCGATATATTCACGGGTAAAAGTCTCCTCCCTGAACCTTCTCTTAATGTCGTTTAGGACCTCGGCGTGATCGGGGTTCGACTCGTCCAATAGGTTCCTGAGTGCCAGATAGGACGATCCCAAGCGGTTACAGAAGTGTTGGGCGAAAATCCACCCGCAATCTGTTGGGACTGATGAGTATCGGTGACACTCACGCGAGAGTTTTACGTACAAGCATAGGTAGCCTCCTGCACAGCGTGACCATTACCAGGGGCGAAGAAAGGATTGTCAGGAAGGCAGTAAAGAAGGGAAGCCTCTTTCATGATTTGGTGGATTGAGTTTTCGATCGGAGGGACATCTTTCACGTTGGGCAACGGGTTGAGGTATAGAGAAATGATCGTGATGCCGTTGGAGAACTGTTCTGGTGGGCGGTCAACACACAATTTTTGGAACAAGGAGGAAGTGGAGTGACTTGCCGACATATTTCCTCGCGGAATAAAGCGAATAGAAGTGATAAAGGTTGGAGAGGGCGCTAGAATCTCCGGATTAGTGTGGATGAAATGAATTGGAGGATGAGCTCAAACCTGAAGAATTTGGTCGTTCCCCTTCGCTTGTATCCGATGACGAGACGTTTTTCCCTACTTCCCTCGACTTCAAAGACCTCCATGACAGGGCCATAACGAGATTCGACGTTCCAGAGAACATCCTGATAGATTTCGAGGGTATTTTCAGACGCCTTTTCGAGGAAAACGGGATCTGAAACAGCCCTGATGTCGGTTTTGCTGTGGAGTGTTTTTGGCGGTTAGGGAGGCGAAAAGAAGAGATGAGGGTGTGACAAACCCATCCGTTCGAGTCGACGCGGGTGGAGGGCTGGGGAAGTTGCACTTGTTAACAAAATAACAGCGCAGTTGCTGTGAAGCCGTCGCTGATATGGATCCCTGTGATCGGTAGGTTTCGAGTCGGTAGGGCTGATCGGATTTAGCGTTATCTAAGTATAACGCGTCGATCCTGTGTGACGCGAAATGTTAGATTGGGAGAGACAAAAGAGAAGGAGCGAATATAAGGACCTCGCTTCGCAGGTCGCGCCAGGACCTTCGGCGGCTGTCTGACCGGGACGGCTGGTATGAATGAAGACTGCGCGGTTTTCGTCGATCTTCTCCAGGTCGATGACGAGTTTCGTAGGATCATGCTTGGTATAAGCGAGAACTTTCGCACCAAAGAGGGCGATGATGTGATCCGAAATTACTGGGACGGACTCGTTGCTGAAGTAAGTGTCATCGATACCCAACTGGGAGTAGAACCAGTGGACTTCGTTGGGGACGAGCTCTCTTGGGATGAAACCCTACGGATGGATTTCCATCACGATTGAGCGGGCGGCAGCAGCGGCGGATCTTGAGGCGATAACACATACCTTGGATGCGACCTCGACCTGAACCTTGGCCCTCTGTTCTTCTTTACCTTTGAAGACAGGGGTGGTATAGCCAGGGAGATTCTGCAGCTTGTTGATGGAAGAGTCGCTATTGCCGCGAGAAATCCCAGCGGGGGGTGTCGGAACCTGTAGATTGGAATTTTCAGACGTTGATGTCGACATCGGCGATGATGTAGGATATGAGAGGAGTTATACGTAGGACGGGGGATGATGGGAGAGAGGCAGGAGGAAGAGGATGGGGTTTTATATATGTCACTGGCGGCCGCTGTGGAAGAACGTATGCGTCAAATAGAGGGCGGAGGGCCATCGGAGTGATATTTATTCATTTTTATTTAATCTTCATTTGCGGGGTTTTTTGTCCCTTGAAATTATTGAGTCATCTGAGGTTGAAGCTTCGCAGCAAGCCCCATGCACAGGATACCCCGGATTTAGTTCCGGGCGATCGCTCGGGAGGAAACGTTCGCTTCTTGTCGTTGTCATGTGTTCCAGCGAATGGCTGCGTCGCACGTTCTGGACGAGCAAGTCGTTGGCCGGAGCTTGGCGTTATTCTCGCGTGAAAGGCGAAACAGCTGATCAGGCGGGAAGCGGTACTGGCGGCAACGGGCTGATACAATAGCACGGAAGGGACGTAATCGACGGCCTCGTAACTGGGCGCGGTGTACAAAGTCACTGAGTGGTAACTACCCCGTACAGTCGCAACTTGAGCCAGATAACGGATAAGATGGGACATAGGATCGTATAACCGAGACGCAAAAGTTCACCGAACCCGGGGTCCGTCCACACATGTCCCGTGTGGTCATGATCCGACGCAAAGCTACGGACGCTTCCACGTTCCAGACCCAAAAATATTTGAGATCCGGGTCTCGGAGGAGCGTCAGCTACGTATGTAGTTGCTTCATATCCATGTCGGGCCGCCGGGTATTCGACGTTCTGGATCTTTACCGCGTAATCTTATGCAATCCGGGATGTGAGGTCGGTTGGAAGACTGTTCGCGAGACCGTTTTCGTCGGGTACTCACTGCATTCAACGCTTCGTAAAGTGCCGGTTTCATCCT
>Ga0307514_10000868_pt1 | contig 47838 bp, 45 predicted proteins | sample 16_EM_MG_FD_203088 | JGI IMG/M metagenome (GOLD analysis project Ga0307514, IMG submission 203088) | Populus trichocarpa ectomycorrhiza microbial communities from riparian zone in the Pacific Northwest, United States - 16_EM | ecosystem: Host-associated > Plants > Roots > Unclassified | place...
TGGATGTGGCTGTTATGACGGTTCAGCGTTGGAGAGCCGAAAGCGGGGGGGAATGCGGGGTTGTATGAGATGATTACCCGGCCGTCTCGCTTCTAGTGGATGTCTCGCTTCCACGTGATATACGTTAAGAGGCAACGTAACAGCAACAAAGATCCACCATTTCCTACCAACAGCAGAGTTTGAACCATCGCTGTTGAAAAGGCCCACTCCCAGAATAGCCTAGAGCGAAACTTAGATCTCTTCAGATGACATTAGATATTACAAAACTCACCGAAACAAAAGTCCCAGGAAGAAACACCATACCAAGGACGGCAATGGCTTTCATTGCCGAGCTGTCCTTCTTGGCCTCGGCAGCGATGCGCGTATTCAGCCTGCTCTCTCTTTGGGAGGTAAGACTAACCAGCTATAATGTACAGCGTCTATGTTAACGTCCGAAAAAAGACCGCTCTCAATGGGCTTGATTGAGACTTACCATATTGATCTGGATGTCAACCCGCCTGCCGAGATTTTCCAGCTCCATCTGGCGCCCCTTACAAGTGTCGAGTTCAAGTTGTAGGATATCTTCCACTCGCTCCGCCTCAGTCCTATATTTTGCTAAATCTGCCCCAGCATGGAAGGACTTGCAATATCGTTCTTGGAACGATCGATATCCTTGTGTGAATTCTCGTACAGCACGGAGATGTACACGGAGATATTTGTGGGATTCGGCAACATTTGCCCCACAAATATGTGCTCTGCGTGTCAAAGTTTCAATGTCCCTTTGGCCTGACGCCTGATTGAGAATGTCTGAGGTAGCCTGCGCCCCATACACGCTCGTCCCTGTCTTCTGCTCGAGATCAACGACTTCGTCTCGACACCCATTGCGTATAAGGTCTGTAAGGTTGCCCACATGTTGAAGAAAGGGCAGTGCGTATACGAAGGGATGCAACTCCGGCGGGTTGGATCGGTGCTTGCGCCCATGCTGCTCCGTTATTTCTTGAAGGTTGCCACCAACATGGTACTGGGTAGTCCCAATTTCTCCATCTAACACTATGACACACACCCGCCTAGTCACGAAACTGTACTGGAAGTACAGAGCAAAATGAATGGGCAACGAAAGTGACGGGTATCGAAGGCATAGATCTTCATTCCTGTTAGAGTGCGGTGGTATGAAACGAGCAGTGTAACTTACGATATGCGTCTGGCGTATTATTGCCATAGCTGAATGAGCTATTGGCACATCCAGTATTTGGGAAGCCGATACCCAATATGAAAAGAGGGTCGACTTGGTACTTTCGCAAAAGTTTGCGGAAAATGCCCTCATTAATGAATACTACCTCGTTGAAGGTGGTGAGCCATTGGATGAAACTTGGGAAAATTATATTAGCATCGATCGCCGCCAGGAGAAATTTATGTGCCCTTACAAGACGACTACCTCAGGCTCTTCACGGTCGAACATCGCATTGGTATCCAAGTAACTAAAGACTATACACTCGTTAACGCTTTTTCCCAATTTTAGAACCGATGAGCAGTCAGGGGCCAAGATAATTACAGCTACGGCTATCCTGCGGTCTAAACTCAATGTATGCAGGTGTGGGGCCATTATTGTCGTATTTCAGGCGCCAGGAAAGGATATGATTAACCGCCAGTGCAGGTGTCTTGAGCGGGTCATATGACGGACAATTCAAGAGATATTCCAGCGATGTTAGCTCTCCCGTACTCTCAAGAGACATGGAGTTCATTTCGTAAGTTTCGACGAGCTGGGTGTCCATAATGAGTGTCAGAGAGCAAAGAAATAAAACTGGTATGGGGTTTAGATTGGTGCTGCAGAGTACCTTTATAACTCTGTGTTGAAGTTCAAGGGGTTGACTGCGAGTTGTCAGTCGCAGGGCTGTGCAAACATACCCCTTATCACATTGATAAGTTGGCTATAACGAAAATTTCTTTCTGTTGGCTGTAGCTTTTGGAACAAGCTGATTCGTTCATATGGTGGTTGACACATTCTTTTTGCGAGCTGTATCAACAGTTTAGCGATTACGGAAGGGTAAAAGAGTGCTTCGAAACCTTCGTTTTGAAAAACAATTTTGAAAAAACCACTTTCCAAATGGTCTTCACCTCTAAAAGGGTGGAAATGAAGCGTTTTAGTAGCTGCAGGATACGTTCTTAGGATATCCTAAGTTCTTACTTGAACTAATAGAACCAAGAGGCATATAGACAAGCTTAAGCAAAACAAATATCCAACGGAGGGACAAGAAGACGATATACAGCGAGCAGATGCATGTATAGCGAACGTTGCAGAGTAATCTAGGCGCACTGGCAGTGCCGGAGAATCTGCCCCCTCTGCTGCCTTGTTGTCTCCTCCGTCCAGATGAAGAGTAACTTAGAGACGTTACATTCATGTACGTATATGATGTGTGGTACAGAAGAAGCATACAAGAAACCACAATAAAACGTAATAAGGGTAATTGTGTATCAACGGTGCTACTCCTCAGCCTTTCAACGTGAAGTCGCAAATATAAATATAGCGCTAGGACAGTTGGCACCTCCCTGTCCTCGATAAATTGACAGCGGCAACATCCGTCCAAAGCTTAACTTCCGCGTGGTATAGTCGTTATTGGACGTTTATCTACCTAGTTAAGTTTAGTCGGGTGCAAGGTTACTCTCTACAGTTCTTGTTTGTTGTACTACTTAGCAATTATCGGTGACGTAAATTATTAGATAGGAACCCACTCATGAGGTTATCCCCATCGCCCAAGGCACACCTAGACGGCCAAAAGATACCAGAACAATCTTGCTCCACGCCACAGCGGAAGTATTTATCTGTCTTTTGAATTGCGCACATGTTGCTAACTCTTGCCGGGTTATTCACCTTGTGACTAAGCCGGCGGTGCCTACGATTCCATCTTGATAGAGCGGGGGAATTAAGGGGTGGTCGTGCGAGGCTGAGATGGAGAAAACCGTGAGAAGTAAGTAACTAATGGCAGATGCAGAAGAAGCATGCAACCAACACCAAACGTGAAACGGATTACGTTTGTTTGTTTGTTTGTTTGTAATCATATTGCATTCAGCCGCTTGCGGCTATGGTATATATCTTAACATAAATCCCCCCCGCTTCTCTTAAAACCGAAAGGAAATAAAAGCAAAGTCGCAAGCCCCATCAAACCCCACAAAAGAAACCGCCAAAAAACAACATCAACTTTTTAACACTCCCCGAAACGGATTACGTTGGTTCGTAGTGAATTTTGCTATCGAGATCCGGGGCGGCTGAAGTATGAAGAGACCGACCATGTCGAATTCATTGTGAAACATAGGTACCGCAAAGACAAGTAGTGTCCCACGATACTCCCAATAAGGTGAAATTAGCTCACTATGACTGTCTCGGTGTCGCACAGTGGGCGAGCGATCTTGCAAGCAAGGAGAAAAATATGGTAACCCCTGTTGCATGTGTACCTGCATCGTGAGCCTCACAGCTCAGGTCCGTTTGATATGCAGTTGGTGTATGAAGATATGCCTCAGGAGAGCGGCTCATATCAGTGCAGAGCAGCTCATATCAGTGTAAACGGATATGCAAACAGATAAGAGATATGGAGACGAATATGGTTGTGTATATGGGAGACAAGTCTGTATATATATACGGGCCTTCTGGCCTCGAGAGATCAGTCAATCAACTCAAAGAAGCATCCAAAGTAACAACCCCAACACAGTTCAGAGATGGGTGATCCAGTGTGACAATGCTCACTTGGGTTGCCAAAACACAAGTCCAGAAACCTGACTCCGATAGATGTCTACCCTGGAGATTGAATCTCATGAGAACTTTGATTGACCATCCATCGTAACTTCGGGCTTCCATCAATATGCAATTATGCTTTTTTCCATTCATTCATTCTTGTCTTCTCATCCCTATCCAGGCATTCTGAAGCCGGGGACATGTTGGAAAACTGTTCTACCCCTTGCCCGTGATCAGTAGTCAGTGGAACAGATAGAGACAGGAGTGACCAAGTAGTTCATATTTTTGAGTATATAGCACGGGCAGTAGAGAGTAAGAAACAGTACCGTTGCTAGATTTCTTCCGTGACCTGGCTAGCAACCTAGCTACTACCATCTGCATCGATGCTGCTGCACTTTTCATGTCGCATCGGTTCTTCGTACTTTCCACCCCTACCGCAAATACTAAACCCTAACCACTAGCCCTGTGAACGGAATTGTCACTGTAACAAAGATCCACCACTTCCCATAAACCACAAACCCCCCCTTCCCCTCGCTGCTGAAAATTCATTCCCAAAATCGCCTGAATCACCTTAGACCCAGCCCCTTTTCCTCATAAGCGAAGCTTGACTCACCGAAACAAACGTCCTCGGCAAAAGGCTGCAACTTTTTTCATTGTAGAGCTATCCTTCTTCGTCTTAGTTGCGATACTGTTCGATTCCTCTGCAATACGAGCGTTCTCTGCAATACGAGTGTTGAGACGACTATCTCTTTGCGCAGCAAGACTTAACAGCTTTGGCCTGTCAGATATGAAAGCAAGGGCCTGGGGGGGTGAATACCATCTTAATCTGGATATCCATTCGCCTGTAAAGGTTATCCAGCTCCGTCTGTGCGCCTTTACAAAAGTCCAACTCCTGTCTAAGCACATCATTTACCCTTTCCGCCTGTATCCTCCCTCCCTCCATCTTATCCACGTATCTCTCCTGGAAGGCTTGAAACCCGTGAATAGACTCCTCCACTCCCCGTAGATGCACTGTAAGGGATTTCTGCGACTCAGCGACATTCCGTCCGCAAATATGTGCGCGGCGTGTCAGCGCTTCAATGTTTCCTTGATCGAGGATATCCTTTTCGGCGTCAGCTTCGTACACACTTGTTGCCGTCTTCCGCTCTAGATCCACTATCTCGTCTCGGCACTGATTGCGAATAAACCCTGCAGTGCCGCCAACATGCTGGAGAAATGGTAGGACATATAAACGGATGCAGTTGGCCGGGGGTTGACTTTTGGCCGTGCTGCCAGACTATTTCTTGCAGTGTCCCGCCGGCGAACCTCTGCGCGGCTTCGATCTCGGTGTCTAATATCATGACGCATACTTGTTTGGTGGCGAAGTTGAACTGGAAATATAGTGCAAAATGTGTGGAGAGTGAATGCGATTGGTAGCGGAGACATAGGTCTTTCATTTCTTAGATAGGGATCATGAAAGGGAGGAGAACAGACGAAATGAGTGGGGCGCGTCAGAAATGTAGGTGAATGAGCTGCTGATACTGCCGACGTTTGGAAAACCGAGGGAGAAGATGAAGTGCGGGTTGATTTGGTACTTTAGTAAGAGTCTGCGGAAGAGACCCTTCTGGATGGATATTTTTTCGTTGTATGTTGTGAACCATTCTACGAAACTTCGGAAAATCAGCCATGATAGCTATTAAACTAGTAGGCGCTCTTACAAGACAAAGGCCTCCGGCTCTTCATGGGCGAAGTTCGCGTCTGGACCGAGGTGGCGGAAGCCTGTACGGGCCGTTTGTTAATGTAGTTAAGATAAGGGAGGCTGTTTTGGGGGAGAGGGGGATTACGGCTGTGGCCATTTTGTGATCGAAGTTCGAGGTATGCAAGCGTGGGGCGGCTATTGTCGTAGGTAATGCGTTTGGAGAGGATGTTGTCGACTCCGTCAGCTGCGGCCTTGAGAGGGTCGTAGGAGGGGCAGTGCTAGAGATAGTCTAGCGTTGTTGGTACTCTGTCTTGCTGCGCGTTCATAATGACCGTGGAGTGCTGGCTCGTTGATGTTAGAGATGGTGCCTGAGGGACTGTGCAGGGTTTATAAGTGGGGTCGCTAACGCAGTAAACGGCTGCCTAAGTCCTTGGCTCCGGTCGGTCACGAAACTTTACCCGGCGGAGGGTAGGAGTCTCGTGAGCTTGCAGCCACCAAGTGAAGTTCCAAGCGATGCCACACGCCCGAAGGAGCTGAAGGCGAGTTCGAGCCTATCCTGTACGACAGGCCAAAGTGGACAAAACTGTTACTCTAAATTTGTTATGTTTCTTAAATGTAAGTTATCATTTGTCAAATTTACCCACTATATACTCGGGTCAGACTGTAGAAGATTAGACACCCCATCAATTTTTAGGAGTTGCTTGGGCTGCCTTGTATTTGCACTGGAATACAGAGTCTCGTGTAGTTTTATGCTCTGCTAAACTTGTATCATTGAGGCAAAGATTGACTATTCTGCACTCTCTCGATGCATAGTTATCCATTTTGGAATGGCAAAGAGTGACGTAATGCGAGACTCCATGGACTCTCAAGAGAGTGCCGTATGATATATTTGATAATAGCTTCACCGCCACGATGCTGATATTCCTTAGAGGTGGTGTACGATCAATTACCTAACTAAGTATTATGTTGGCTTTAGAGCAATGAATCGGCTTGGCCTTCTAAGACAAGAGTTTTTTGACGTGATAGTAGGGACAAGGCACGATTTGCACCTAACAAAACATTGTTATCCGGTTTGACAAGATTGGTAGCGCGGTTAGCATAGTTGCTCTTGGGCTAGGTGTGAGCCGATTGTCTGTACAACAATGCAACAAAACGTATTGAGAGACTAGAGTTCACAAACAAGTCATTATTGAGACGTACCAGATCCCATTTACCAGGGATTAGGTTGTTGGTTTAAGCACAGCATCAGAGTCAATAGGAGAACGCCAAAAATCTACCTTGTCAGCTACAGTAATGATGTTGATATCTGAATTCCCTTGTTCTCTCAGGTAGCTCCAAAGACTTAACAATCTAAATACGGATTATGGTGTATAGGGAAACTGCTCTTGAGATTGCTAGCCTGTCAGTATAGTACTGAACATGGTAGAGTATCCAGTAAAGATTTAGTACTCATTGGCCTTAGGCCTTGATTTATTCCCTTCTTTGCTTCATAAAATTTCAATGCTGTTCTGCCTATTTGGTATTCTGTATTTAGTTTCATTTTAGTGCCTCCTGCTATAGTTCCAAGCATCTATACCTAAATTTAAATCATATTACCCAAAGATAGCTTGGTACGATACCTATTGCAGGCCATGCTCCTCGATAACTTGTACTTGTATGATCATAGGATAACGATATGACTTTGGAACATGCTCGAGCATACGTATCTTCAGACTCCCGGTACAGTCTGTATGTAGTTTATATACTACAGCACCACCAGTCACAGTATTATTTTAGGGTCGGAACGCTTGGTTTTAGAGCTTGCAACATTGCGGCAAATTCAACGCGGTAATCATGAGATATCATTCGACGAAATGCGGTTCGGGAATGCTGTCGGGAATAGGGAGCCCAAAATGACAGTAATAACACCCATACCACCACCGGGTACATATGCTCTGCTAGATTCTCTAGCGCTGCTTAGCAACAGCAGCAGTGTGTGACCTAGAGCTTACTATGCAATAATTCCGGCTCCCCACTTTCAGGTTTTATACAACGACGAACGATCTGCTTCCGTCGTCGATCTGTGAGGCAACCGCGAATATATCAGTTAGGGTTCGGGAGACAGTAAGTAATCCCACCGTCACTCTTCCCCTACAAGTTATCAACACCATCATCAAATTTATTTAGCTACTACCAGTCAGATACTGACAACCCCACCGACGCCGCCAACCCGATTGTTGTCTTTATCCAAGAAGATGCCGGTCTTAGTCGTGCAAGGCGGTATATGAGGGTGAGATAGAGGATGATGATGGTTAAATTTCAAGAGTAGGAACTGCGATACAAGAATCCCGCCACTAGCCAGTACCAGCCACACTCAACGGTATCCATTCCCACAGGAGAGCACTTTCGCCAGCTTGTTATGATCCATGGCAATGACAACAGAAACAAATCCGAGACTTGGCTTAGTTTGGGATGGGAATGTACTTTCATCGCCACCAGATGGGTTAATGAAACCATCACGGATCTGGATAAGGACAGGGGAGGGACCCTTTAGCACCTGGTTTGGAAAAATGATATAGTTAAAGATTTGGAATTGTCAATAATGGGCTGTTACTTGTCCAGTGCAGGGATTAATACGTTTTACAAGAGTAATGCAATAAGCTATAAAATGTTGTGTGACAGTGAGTAGCAGTGAATCGACGATAGAGATCCCAACATGAGCTAAAGCGATCGGAAACACCTTCTTAGCCTATCCCAAATAAAATGCAAATATACAGCAACCTTTGCCTTTCACCTACCCCACACTAGCCTCAGGTACAGGCTTCACACAAGACCTCTTTGCAGTGCCGAGTGATATAACATGACCGCTAAGAAGCGACGACACAATCAACGACCAATGCGTTCCGACGCAAAACAGATAATTCTATTAGTTCCACGACATCGTAGAGAGTGTACAGAAGTAGTATCGGGAATCTCCGAACACTTGTGCGTAAAGGCTATAACCAATTCCGATACAGGATACCGAGTACTAGCATCCGCTATAATATACCTTCAACGCCACAATACACTCTAGCTGGTGGATATGCGGGCCTTTCGTCATGCGTACGGACGGATATTAACCATCACTGGGAACAAGAGAAACCTAGATGTAGAAGTTGAGCGCCAAAGGAACACATTGGAGCCGGCTTGCTTTACAGAGTTCTCAATATAATGGCCGTCAGTGTAGTACTTACCCGCAATGTTGGTCTTACCTCTACTTTGTTACTCTCCAATCGCTTGTGGTTTGGAGGATGCGTTTATCTCGGCCGGCTCGCTTGCGTCTCATAGTCATTCGCCCAACCATGAAGCACACCAAACACACCAACAACTCTAAATCATCATCCCGGCTTGTTGGATTGGGTAAATTATGCCGAAAAACGGAGAACGGTGTTTTGGTTGACAATCATAATTGAGCCAACGACAGGACCGAATGATGGCAAATAAGCGATGAAGTGAATTCTTGAGACCACACACGCAGTCATTTACATTTAGTGCCAGTGATGACTGATCATTTTTAAATTCAGATTGAGGGCGCGGTGCTTACCGACCCAGCGTTCCGAGATGACAAAAAGATGCAGCGCCCTCCATGGTATGATCCCAGGTACCAAGGTACCTAACTTCGCCGAGTAGGCACCCAGGTATTAAGCTTTGTTGAGTGGGATGATAATATGAAAACGGGGGTGGCGATCCGATGTGACGTCTTTCGGCCCGAAAATGCGCGTGCACAGACCCCACCTTATCTACACTCCACAGTGTTCAAACAAAGCGGTAAGAGCACGGCACACCCCACATTAGCATCCCTTCCTTCTCTAGAAAGTGTTGTCACTCGGTTGTTTCCTACCGATTAGCGGGTCGATGCCAAATACTAATTACCGTTATCTACTCGGGCGCACAGTTGCACAGGAACAATCGAATCCATTCGCCACCGGCTGGAGGGTGCGAGAGAGAACAGACCTAACGATGTCACAGCCGCCATTTGGTCCTAGACGACATAAGTAGGTATTTATACACTACTGTGAAGTTTTGAATGCTGAAAAGCGGTTTTCATCGTTTAATCGCCGGCAGTCACCCTAGTCTCGGTCGGACGCTCTTTTCCCGCTACGCGGAAGCCAGCAACTTGTTGGGTGAGCGGTTAATCGAGACTACAGTCACGCCCCGTGGGGAGCTGTCAGTTTGATCTTGTCTATTCTGCCCCATGGGCGGTATATCGAACAATACAGTATTGCTTCCTAGACCTCTCGCTTCTCACTGATGTTAAAAACTTATGCGCTACTTACTATGCTGATAGTATTATATTGGTCTATCAACACCTCCGACCGGAAAGCATCCCACAACTCCGTCAGCCTACTTCACCGATTCAGGACGTCATACATTGGGCGGTGTAATCCTCATCTGGCGTAGGTGCATGCTCAGACGTAGCCTCGATCTGTTGGAAGCATCTAGTATCTTTCTATGGCTGGCTTTGACAGCCGGCCACGCGGGTTTCACTCATTTCTGAAGAGGTACAATGAGGAAGACAATGTTAGACACCGATCTTGGTTGAGTTGAGATTCCAGAGCAAAACCTAACGCCGATAAACGCGAGCGTGAACTTCTGCGAGGGCAAAAGTCGAAGTATTAGGCAATTACTCAATCTGGCCACGGGTATCTCGCCTGGTTGACAGCCAAGTACTAAGTACTAGTGTTTAAACCCGGGTATTTTCTTTTGAGACGAAGGAGCTTGGTCCCATTGGCTGTTTTCAAGTAGAAATATGGTTAGCAACGAATGGTGTCACTGCTACAGAATGGTATCTTGCAGTCAACTATCAGTTTTGTGCCCGAAATCGGCGGAGGCTGACAACAGAGATAAGATTGCATTGATGCGCAGTCTGTCAGCAAACCTGATTTGCTCGGAACTGTCTATCGTATTCGTTCCGAGAGAGCATATGCACCAAACCCGAATCGGAGGAACACACCAATACAACAGTTCAAGGATGACGTATGACGATTGGCGAAAGAAATGTGTGATGTTTTAATTACGATCGAGTCTCAACTTCTTATCCCATCGACTTGACGTTCGCACATATCCGATAATAAGCTATCTAATCCATCTCATCTATCCGCATCCATCTTCATCATTAATTGCTTTCTATCATGCATCTCTATCCGTCGGATGGAAAAGATTCTCTTGATGATCCAAGAATTGTGTAAGTGTAATGGATGATTGACAGTCAGTTCGACAAATTTCTGTACTCTACAGTTTTTCGTGCCGCGGTTCCCTCAGCTACTCTTCTGAGCACGTACGCGTATGTTGGTAGAATGCCAAGATGCCAATTATTTCCTGCTTTTTTTATATTGCAACACAATGCATTCATGTGATAAATTGAAGCCAGAAAAATGCAGCAGGAAGTTAGCTACTCTGTAATCTAGAAAGCTTGTAAAATGGTCAACAACTCATAGACTTATTTTTATTTGATATTTCCGAATGCTTTCATGGGGTACGGTAACTGCAGCATTTTGTCTTGGCATTAACGTTGCGTACTCTCTGCATTGCAAAAAAAAGACGCCGCATGGTGACAGCTACGACAAAAAGAAGGCCTTTTTCAGTGGGAGTAGGTGCGAGATCGAGTTCAATGTGAATCAAGAAAAATAAATGATCAGATAGGATGAGTTTAAAGATCAGATTGGGGATTGGATCTTAGGTGTGTTCTAATTGCTTCGAACTTCCAAAAATGGATAGCGTATGACGGAGTTGGGTAGCTAGCTCGCGCATATACACTTGATCCGGGCTCTTCTTCCAATTTAATCAATCTCATCCAAGTTTGAGGCTCTCTCCGTTAATCTAATTAGTCTCATCTCTGACCGTATGTATCATTGTTATCCGTCTCCATTCATATAGTGCACATAGCACCATACCGTCGTACACCACCTATAGAGCGGCACACTTTCAATGAAATGCACCAAACTACCTGTGCAGTTCGGTGTCAATTAGATGAATGGTACAGACGCTGTCTGTGCTTGCGAAACTAGAGATATTTTTGGTGGAGAGTGGCGATGGAGGTGCGGCTGGACTGCATCATGGTTGGGAAATTTTCGCTGTTTTGATGCTATGGTGGTACAACCACTCTGCAATTGGGGTAACGTTCCGAACGCTCATGCCTCAGTGAATCTCTGGTCAGCTCCGAGTCCATACTATCAGCCTTTAGAGTACAGGTGGTGGGAATCTTTGTCAATATTGATACTCGTAGCCTCAGTTTTAGTCTTGAATCAAACCTCTCCACTATTCTGTTTGAATAGAGTGTTTGCTTGTATGAAAGGTGTAAAGTATGAGCAAAATGATGATTATACAGAGAGAAAAGACGCCAACCTGCCAAGTCCATATGCGCCACCTCAGCCATGACAAGACAACCGCCACAGATATTGCCACGTTGTAGGGGAGGTTTCCCGTAATGTCAAGTTTTAATCACTCTTGAGTTCATCAAGTATTGATGGTTAAAATATACTTTACATTCACATAACAAATTCATACGTTTGATTCTCACCTGGTCTTTTATTTGAAACATTCGAACTTAATGTCCTCCCCCGGTTCCTACTGTAGAAAGCTCTAGTACTGATGTACATGAATTAACTAGCAGGACAGGTGCCATAGCTTCACTTCCATCGGCTTGTTATCACATCTGAGTCTCTGGTAAGGCTCCCTCCTTATGGCTCTGTGCCAATCTTTCTGGGCCCCCGACATCGATATCCGCTTCCCTCATCATAACTACCACCGTAAGGTTCGACGTAGAGACCGTGGTTTCTCCTCGTTCGAGCGTACGTTCGACTTCTGCACAAGTCACACACGAGGTTCAGTAACGGTCACTATGGAACGGGAGTATTGATTTGGCGTTACCATACCGTGAGTGTTGTCTTTTTTTTGTCCATATCGCTGGTGTATCTTCCAGATAATGAGGACTGCCGGAGGAAGACTGACGACGATGCTGACAAGTGCAATAATAGCTTCGATGGAGAACGCCATTTGGAAAAACGGAATGATGGATTGGATGGTAGTCTGAAGAGGGAGAGCGTTGGGAGGGGAGGGGGAAATGCGAGGGGAATGCAAGAGACAGTGTCGTTGGGGTGGTATGGCGGAGGGAGCCGGAGAGAGCAGAATGCTCTTTATCTAGCATGACAAACAGCGCCATGATATTAAAGTCGCAAAGATAGAATGATAGCCTGACCGGCAGTGTTGGCGTGTTCATTCTGTGTCCGGAGAAACGGTGTTCGTTCGTATGGTTGTTGTAGCCAGATTTTGCTAACTTCCAATAAAGTTATGTGTGACGTTCTGACGCTAGGGTGTTAGTTCACCAGATTTTGTTCTAAGCCAATGATATCTGATGGGGCTGCAGCAACCAATTTGTGGGATCTGCAGGGTGATCCGATGAGGCTACGGAACCAGATTTTGCTGAATGCCAATCATTTATCGCCAAAGTACCGCGAGTACGTGGACCCCCTGTACATAATATAACGAGCCATGCGCCAGTATGCACAACGTAGAGGCTATGCGAAACCCTTGCCGGATTTTGCGGTGAACCAATGACAAGCCTGCTGCAAACGCTTACTTTGTAGGATACCAGATTTTGCTAACAGCCAATCGCTTTTTTGAGCCCGCCTCCATCATTCTCTGCGCGCTGAAACCAGTGAGTCTCCCCAATGCGTGTTGAATAGATATAAAAGCCGACCAATTCCCCTCCAAGGTATCGAGCAGAGACAGAGCACGTTCAAAACACTCCTCTAAATATTCTTCATATTCTTTACCCCTCTTTTACAGATATTTATCATTCCCGACGTCGATTCTTTCCATCTTTACATATATCACCGCAGACCACGATGCCGCCGGCCCCGAATATACCCCAGGCGGAGTGGGATCGTCACCAGACGGAGATCACAAAGCTTTATATGACACCGAAAATGACTCTCAAGAAGGTCATGACACATATGGACGAACGCCACAGTTTTCGCCCCAGGTCGGTACCACCTACTGCTACACCTAACGCAGGATCCCAACTAATATTTCTTCAGCAAGTACCAGTACGAAACAATGCTGAAACGGTGGAATCTACGAAAAAATCTCAGTGAACTTGAGTGGAAAGTCATCGACCATAAGACAAAAAAGCGGAAGGCAGACGACAAAGACAGCGACATTTACCTGAATGGGTTCCTTATTCCCCAAAAGCGGGTCCAAACCGGGTTTGCCCATTATATTAATCCCTGCTTTGGACAGTTATCCACTTCTGGTAAGTCACAATTTGCGTTGGGAAAGTTTTTAGCTGTATGCTAATATGTCTCAAGTTCCGAGTCCACAAACTCCGCCGGGAATCATAATTCGGACACCCGGAACGCCGGCAGCTCATACTCCAGGTACACCTGGGTTTGTCGGACGTGCTCCAACACTGGAAAATCTAGGAACCTACATGCTCCAATTGGACAACCTTCCTTCGCTCCAGTTCCGCAGGCTATTTGCACCTCGGGGTAATATATTTCGTTCCGATCACGTTATCAAGCTAATATATGGAATAGTTGACCCCGATCGCAACTTAGTTGCTCAAATGCTCAACGGTGGAGACCCCCAAGTTCGTCGGGCATTCGAAAACATCCCAGTCTCCCTGGATATGGTTCTTCCAAACTCGTCAGCGTTTTCCGGCTCATCAACTCGAGCAGTTCTACTCGGATCGAACAACGGTGCCGCGTTTCCAGCGACATCCTCTCTGTTTGCAGGGCTTGTTCCATCATCTGTAAAGCAAGATAGTGTGGAGTTCATTCCAGCCATCCATTCCCGATTGCAGGCAGTTTCACTGGAGATGAGCGAGGGGGAGCACCTTTCGAGCATCCACGCATTACTTGGACCCTTCAACAAAGATACGTTGTCTGAGTTCCTCAAGTATGCAGCATATCTCTCATCCAACAATATGCTAAATGCAGTCCAATGCGATGGATTTGTACGATGGATTAGCAACAACAACAACCATTCGACTCTTCGTGCATTTTTCTCACAGAATTTACCAACAATCAATGCATTTGCGAGAAGTATCTTTGAAAGTGCACTCAGGATCCGAGATGCGAAGGTTGTACAGATTCTACTCGCTTTCGGGGTTGACCCAAGTCCTCCTACCAGAATGAACGGAAAGACACCCCTCCAGCTGGCGATATTACGGGGCAACATGCGGCTGGTGAAGATACTGTTGGATGCGGGTGCAGACATCAACGTACTTTCGACTGGTCGGCAGGGAGAAAGTGCACTCCATGATGCGGTGTGGGTTTCTGATGAGATGGTTGAGCTACTATTAAATAGAGGTGCTGTCATCGATATTCCGGGACGTATACACTGCAGCAGAACAGCGCTTCAGTCAGCAGCGGAACAGGGCGCTACCAAACTGGTTGCATTCTTGTTGAACGCAGGTGCAGATGTCAACGCTCCTGCTGTCACTAGCCTGAAAGAGTCCAACCAATCTATAGGGGCAACAGTGCTCCAGTGTGTGGTAGCATATTATAGCATTATGCGGTCTGAGCAAGTTCAAGTTAACGTTCAGTGTCTGGTGGATGCAGGTGCTGATGTCAATGCCTTACCCTACTGGAATCCAGACCAATACGACGACGAGAACGAAGAGGAACCTGACACTCGATACGGCATAACCGCTCTCCAGGGAGCAATCCGAAGCGGGAAAATTGAAGTGGTTCAAATGTTACTGGAGGCAGGTGCCGATATCAACGCACCTGCAGCTGCTGGACCATACGGCGGCAAAACTGCTTTGCAGGAAGCTGTGACTAAGGAACACATTGAGCTGGTCCAGCTACTATTGACGGCAGGAGCGGATGTGAATGCACCGGCAACCAAGAACCGATCAACTGGAAGAACCGCGCTACAGGCTGCCGCCGAGACAGGCAAAGTCGAACTTGTTCAAATCCTGCTCAACTACGGTGCTGATGTCGATGCTCCCGGATGTTCCGCTCTCCCATTCGCTTGCATATCAAAGCATGCTGAGCAACTTTTGTCAACACTCTTGGCTGCTGGGGCAGATGTCAACGGCGAATTGGCCGGTCGAACAGCACTGCACGCTGCCGCTGCAAAAGGCGGAGTCGCTATTGTTCAAATGCTGCTGAGAGCTGGTGCAGATGTTAATGCGCTTGGATGTGTTGCGCTCTCTTTGGCGGCTGAGTCAACTCATGCCGGGCAGGTTGTACCGATCCTGTTGGCTGCTGGTGCCAATGCCACCACCGAGCACGGATCGGTTGCACTTGTTTCAGTGGCGGAACAGGGCAATGTTGATCTTGTGAAACTCCTGTTGGCTGCGGGCGCAGATGTCAATTCACCACATGGGCGATCGGCTCTCGAAATGGCTATATTCGGAGGGTATGACAATGTAGCAGCAGTCTTAAGAAGTGCTGGAGCAGGCCTCAATGCTTACAGGTCGGACTTTGGAGACACAGTGCTCTCAAGTGCTGTGGCTAGCGACGATATCAATCGTATCCATAAACTACTAGCAGCTGGTGTAAGGGTGAATGAGTACTACCCTGCTCATACTGGCCCTGATGATGTATGGGTCACCAACGCACTTCCGATGGCTGCCGAAAATGGGAATAATACGATGATTCAAATTCTGTTACAAGCCGGGGCGGATATTGATGCTAGTGCTATAACTCTTAGCGAAGATTTGGAGCCTGACGAGAGGGGTCTTCTGATAGACCCGACGCAAGATGATCACGATGGCCTGGGAAGAACTGCACTTTTGAGCGCAGTACGAAATGGCAGAGATGATCTAGTACATATGTTGATCAATGCCGGCGCAAATGTGAATGCTAGACCACAGCCATTCGGAGGATGGACAGCACTTCAGGCGGCAGTAAAGAGAGGCAACGCTAAACTCGTCCAGATTTTGTTGGATGCCGGAGCAGATGTTAATGCACCAGCCCATACCGACTGTGGGAGAACCGCACTCCAAGCAGCAGCTACACAAGGCCACATCGAGCTTGTACAACTTCTTTTGAAAGTCGGTGCGGAAGTCAATGCCCCCGCAGCTGAGACATGCGGAGTGACAGCACTTCAAGGTGCTGCAATTCAAGGCCAACTTGCAATTGCACTTATGCTGATTAAAGCTGGTGCCGACCCTAATGCGCCAACGGCGAAGTTCGACGGAAGAACGGCTCTCGAAGGAGCGGCAGAAAACGGTCGTCTAGATATGGTTCAATTATTGCTCAATGCGAAAGCGGACATTGGCGGGAAATATGCCGAGAGAGCAAGGGATTTGGCTCTCAACAATGGCCATGCCGTTGTTGCGGGGATTCTTGGGCGGTTTTGTTGAGCATGGCGCGTTGGGAGGGAGTTTCTTGTTTGTGGGGGTGACGGAATGCTTTCTTTGCCGGATATGATTAGGGATTATCAGTTAGTGGATCAAAATGTTCTTTTCTTGTCGGGAATGATTATTGGTTCAGTTGAAAAGAAAGTCTTGAACAAAGGGGCTATGGTCATGTAAAGGGTTATGAATCTTTCGTTGTTTTTTGTGTGGTCTTAGTTCGTTTGTCAGTGCAGTTGGGTTTTTGGAATAAGAGATGTTTTTTTTTGGCGGGGGGCTGCAGACCCTAATTACCGAAGGGGTTATTGGGCTCTGTCATACTCTAGTAAGAGTGAATACAGTATGAATAAACAAACAACAAACAAACAACCCTAATTACCGTAAGTGATCTGGACAAATAACTTAGATTTGCTCTTTTCCACCGGAATACCCTTAAAGTGCCTGGTCTTTGATTGGACGACCTCTGTGTGGCTTGTCGCAACCCAAGTCAACCATTATCGATTGTGTGGTTCTATGCACGTTTCGAATTCCGAACAAGAGCATTACAAAATGCCGCATCTGGGCACTCAAGCCGATCCCTCCCTTGAGCTCTAGTAGTTTAACGATTGCTTCACAACTTTAGGTTAGGTTACGTATGCCCCATTATGTGGACCCATATCCGCGTACAGGCCTCTATCTTGGCCATTCCTGAGCCATTTGCGCTGCAGTAGATACAACAATTCATAAATATCAAGCCCATGGCAATTCTCTCAAGCCTTTCCTGTTGACACGCGGATGTTGTAGTGTGCGCGGAGAGCTCGTCAATCGTCTGAATTCTAAAGAGCGAGAAGAGAGAGGAAAAAGCTTAAGTACACGATATTAAGACAACTATACTGAGAGTGGCAGCCCACGTAACAGCCAAGCAATGACACGATGCCCGTCGATGCTTTCGGGCGAAAGCCCGTATTTCCGTCAACATTTCCAGCCCCGCTCAAGCCCTCGGAGTGCTGTAGAGTAGTTGGTAGCAAGAGCAGGCTGTATTACATCTCGTTTCTCTTACAATTTGGGATGGATATGAACTGTTTTATCAGTCGTTCGTCGGCTCGGTTGTTGTGATATGGTACAGGGATCTGCGACTGCCAGCCTATTTCAATCTCGGGGTTGATTATTCTCCGATGTCCTGTCACCAGGGTGATACCCAATCATCCCGAGCTGGGAGGCGGTAACAATACTCTACCGAGAGATGGGGTCCGGTCACTTGCGTTTTGGTGAATTACGAATATCCACTGTTTGAAGTTTTTCACTTTGGCGGAGGGAATCTTTTATTCCTGCGTGTATTTACTCAACTACAGGTATTCGGTAGCATCATGCATATATCTCGAGTGAATCAATGTCTCTCGGTGCATTGCGGCGGGTGTATGTGTGCAGGTAACCGTCCCTCTCCCTCGCCCCCTTCTTTCCGATAGAAAGTTGATCCGGTAGAGAGACCTATATAAATGGAGCTGCCGTTTAAGGGGGTGCAGAGGTTATTTTATCTAATGTAACACATCGGCACCAGCGACTTTTGCCCGGATTGAGACATATAATCAGAAATTATCAACGATTTTGTGTATATTGAAGCTAGTTATTGGATTTACTCAACCCCTGATTGAGTGTGCATGAGACAGAGATGACGATCGACATTAAGAGATGGAAATGAGGAGACTTTATTTGTGCTTGACCGTTCTTTGTAGTTTCATTTGTTAAAAGGGGAAGAAGGGTAGAAGAAGGGGAGCTCCCCCACCTAACCGGTCATCCGGAGGGGGAGGAAAATTGGGTACTGCCATACTCTAGTTAGAGTGAATGCAGAATGATTGAAACAAAACAAAAAATGAGGAGACTAGATAGCTATCAGTTAGCTCTTTTCACGGGCTGATCCGACGGAAAGTAACGAAGCTCTCGTCACTTGAGGCGTGACAACGCCTATGATGAACTGGAGGCTATGACAGATTCGACTAATTTTGAGCGCTGCAACGTTATCTGGGTGAAGCCAAAGTGTGATATTATTAGCTAGTCGCTGTATACCACATAGCCCCCCACTTCGTCATAGGCGTTGTCACATGGGTGCATATGACAGAGAGTGATTTATGGCCCCTAGCACTAGCAAGATAGACATATAACGATAGCCTATATACGCACATGATTCTCCCTTCCATATTACAACAGATAGAATGTTTCATAAATATATAGAACTGACACGAGCTGACCGCTAGCGGGGCTGGTAGTAAGGGGCACACTTCTCGCTCATATATCTCGCGTCTTTCTCCTTCTCTCTTCTCTCTGCATCTAAGTCTATACACACACGCGGTTCTCCCCATATTTCAACATAGAATGTTGAAATACTGATTGCTAGAAGCCTTGTATATTCTAAACTAAAGAAACAATCGTGTGATGTTATATACGGTGTTCAGAGTATGCCTTGTACGCATGCATGCGCACTCAGCTGGCATCTCCAGCTGAGTCTGGAACGACCATGATCATGATCCCCATCAGCCCAGCTGGAGCCCATAAGCCGTACGTCAGGGAGGCGGTCCATATATGCAACATAGAAAACACTTCGATGCCGAGTGATTCTCAATGATCCTGAGCTGGGTGATCAAAGATATTAAGACATTTACATTGCCGGAATCTCTCCGAACGGTGCGTACGCACTGTAAAACGGCTATTTGACCTGTTCCAAGCGCTTCCCTCGCGCACAATCTACTATTTCAGCGTTTTCTCCCAAGAATATGAAGAATTTATTTTTTAGATGTAAATATCAAGCTCTGTGATTCCAGCAGTAAATCAAATTGGTATTTATCTTGATAGTACTTCTATCGTTGTTGGCGGAAGTAGTTGGGCTAGACATTTAAGAGATGGTACCTACCCCTGTCACCCCACCGGAGTTGACTACAGTCCATCTCAGCAACAATAGATCTAATGAAGCGAGGTGATAGCTGACTAAAAGGAAGTATGACATTGAGGGGGTCCTTATATGCTTTTCACAGCTTCGAGCATATGGAGGCTTCGAATTTGGGTTGTAGTGGTGGTATCGCGCGCATAGATACTTAGCGATATATTAGATTGCCGCTTGGAACTGGTCAAATAGTACACACCTTCGACAACACCTCCCTCCGCCTGGTTTTGCCAAGCTTTTCCCCTCGCGGGGCAAAGCGGGGTTTTACTTTGGCTTCATCATGACTTTCCCTGTGTGTGTCTGCCCGGTTTTGCTTCTGCTTCCCATAGGGAGTACGCTGGGTGTACCTCAGTCATCGATGATAACATCGTTTTACCACTCAGCATCGACACCCATCGGTAGTCCCCCTTCTGGGGCAACTCGCCTTCTTTCGACTGTTTTACGCCAGTTACGACGATTTTTACTCAATGACGAAATACCGCGCACCTCAGTGAAGATTTTTCTGAGAGAGTGCTCAACAAGCTTACGATAACATCACCACCCGCCACGCCGGGCACGTCACAGCCCTATGATGAACAGCGCGCCATGAATGTTCTAGGGAGTTTTCAGCCTCGGACCTACGAACTCCTGTGCCCTTCGGCACGGTTGGGGTATTCCACTGCGATAACATCAACGAGACCCTGGAGGGGTGCTAGCGAGAGGCTTCAATTGGGCGGTTGTCTAACTAGGGTCGGAGGTTATAATTTAGGAGTGGGGCTTGGGATAATAACTAACTAGGTATCACAGAGGAAGGGACTACCAAAAAAGGTACCTCCGCCACCGACTGGACGGTCAATAACCTATGGGCGACTGGGTCGAGACAACAATATTTGCGGCGTTAGGGGGAGAGTGCAGTTTTTTCGGGGAGAGTGGCGGATGCGACTTTGCCATGTGGGAGTTAATTTCGGGGCTTTGGGTTTTGTCAGATTCCTGGGGTCTTTGAGTTTTCATTTGCGCGGAAGCGGAAGCGGAGGGGAAAACTGTAGCATATATGCCATGGCCGCTAGCGGCCGAATGCAAAATGATTAAAACAAACAAACTGGTCAAATAGTGCACGAGCACTGTCCGGAGACTCCGTCCCATCGCGATGACTGCTTGTAGACTATAGCTTCATATAATATCTACTTCAGAGGATTAGATCTGAACTGGAGGCTATATGGAGTAACTGGAAATTTCTCGAGATGATTACATTCCCGTGAGTCGTTAGGTGAATACCGAATATCTACAGCGTCAAGTCTTTCGCATTGGTGGAGGGGCATGTTTATCCCCGCATGCTATTTATTCAACCTTAGGTATTTAACCCGCCAGTGGCTCGGCTTAATCAATGTCTTTTAGTTCTCTATGACAGCATCGATCAAACAATCGGAATATCCATATCAGCAATTACCATTTGGAATGCCTGGTGGTCATTTGTATGAGTCATTCCTAAACTCTTTATTGCTAGCTAAGCTTGGCTTTCATGATGTATGGGGAAAATGGTAAAGGTTCCATGCGTTGAGGTTATCACGGGTATAGTGGATCATATGCAGGTCTAATCGACGAGCATCCGCGCTTTCGTCATCTCTAGGAATGTTGATGTAGGCTCCAGATGTCTGGGTGCCATCCCTTCCTGCTTCCTCCCAAATAGCGAATGGCATCAAGTGGGGGGATTAATTTAATATTACATGGGTGGGGTTCCGTTGAAGCGCGCAGCGGGAAAGAACTGTCACATGCTCCTCTCCCTCTACTTAAGTGCCTACTTCTGAAAGAACAAATAACGCGCAAATAAAGTGCGGCTCAATGGGTGCACATGGCAGAGAGTGGCTTGTGGCCCCTAACGCTAGCAGGATAAACATCCGCTTCAGCACCTTGACGTACGACTGACTAGCGAGAGAAAAAATTAAGCCGTCTACCGCCCCATGTGCCCACACATGACTCTGGTGCCATCTGACACTAGTACTGAACGGAATCACATCTCAACTTCCTCCATCATCATCTACCATCATCCACTCCATGAGGTGACATCTACAGACAACATACCTAGCTCATAACAAATTATCATTCTTGCAGTCTCCCACCAGACTATACCAGAGGACGAGCTACGGTAAGAAAAAGAGAACACCGCCCCGGAAAATAAGATTAATGAACTTAACTCTGAACATCGTCGGAGACTGAAAGGTCGGCAGGATCCCCGACGGTGCGGGCATATGACGCAGATATCGCTGATCAGCGCTATCTAATCTGCCGCTCTGATCGATTAATCAGCTTATCGCTATCTTATCAGATACCGCCCAACCCATCACACAGAATGGCTCGATACCAACCATACACACCAACCTCCCCCATAACTTTGGCTGGATTGCGAAATGTACCATATATACCACATACCATTTAGCTCTACCTTTGTATTTTCGTCTGTGGGTTTCTGACTTGGGATATCTACAACGGTTGTGGAAACAACGACTTTCGTCTATACTGGTGCGATTTTCCTATTTTCACTGCTGCTGTGGAGGATTAGCCCATCTAAGCGATGCGTGTGAAAGTTCAAAGAGTTATGTAGAGTTGTAGTATCATTGACATCGCGTTTGGAGAAAGCATGTAACTTGATTAGGCGGATATTGTTAGGTTCGGTGGTTTCCGGGATCGACAAACGATAAATTTCGCAATGTAAGTCATGTAAATAGGCAGAACACCGGGTTCTTGAATACACAGTTATTGGACGGCGGTTAAGGATGCACAGGACGTAATAACTTTCCATTGGTTCATGGCACCGATACTCTCCGGGAGTACAGAGGCAGAAGAGAATCTCCTCTGAGATGCTTAGGTGCAAAGTTTATACCCTGTTGAAGTCCTGGCAAGGGTCTGCAACAGCGACGGGAGTGTGCCTGCACCAGCGAGCACTCGCATTCTTGGCTACTCTTGGTGTTGCATATATGGACCGCCTCCCTGACGTACGGCTTATGGGCTTCAGCTGGGCTGATGGGGATCATGATCTCACGATGATGATGGTCGTTCCAGACTCAGTTGGAGATGCCAGCTGAGTGCGCGTGCATGCGTACAAGGCATACTCTGAATGCCGTATATCAGATCACATGATTGTTCCTGTAGTTTAGAATATACAAGCTTCAAGTAATCAGCATTTCAATACTTGGCATCACTAGCTGAGAAACCACGGCCAAAAAGCTGGCACCAACAAACCTATACATTGGAAAAGATAGTTCGTCTGACGTAGTATAGTCTCTAAGACTAATGAGGCTGATATGGGGTTTTCTAGTGCACGGTAGCATGTGGGAAAGCCTATTTCCTCGGTATTTGTATCTGTAAATGCCGCTGCAGCGGAAGTGTAGCGTGCAGAGTCTCTAGGTCAATGTTGAACTCAGATAAACTAGTAACTGGAATGACATAGGGCATTTCTTGACGGTGAACATTCCCTAGGCAATACTACGCAGTGTTCCTAAGCGGCCAGGCCGGCCTTAGCGGCGGCTTTCAAATGAGGGCCGGGCCGGGCCTGGCGGCTTTTCCGGCCGGCCTGGCGGCCTTTTCTTGGCGGCCAGGCGGCTTTTCTTGGCGGACTAAGCCTAAACAGAATATTTTGTTCGAAAGATTCACTGCTGCCTTTACTAAGAAAGTCTCCAAAATACGAAACATAAACCATATCCAACTCAATAATCGTAGCCCTGCCATTGCCGTATTCCATCCATCAACCAGACCAAGGCTTATGCAGGCCGATGCAGGCTTTTTAAATCACGTGCAGGCCGCTTAGGAACACTGATACTACGGTACGCGGCGGGGCCCTTCTGCGGAGGATTCAGCGTCTTGTGAGATACTCTAGGCGAATTCTGAGCTTGCTCAATATTGAGCACTAAATGTGCAGGGATTTGCAGAAGACGAGACAGTTGGGACTATTTTCGGTGCAATATAGGTTGTGGTCTGAACACTGGGAGAACGTGTCGTTGCGGTTTCGGCAGAAGTCTTTGTGTTAAAATAGTGATGATAGAGAAGCTTGATTGTATTCTATCTAAGAGGGCCACAAGGCCAATATATATGAGAGTGCAAGTACGGCTGAATGCCATCAGCCCGTATCAGAGTTTAACAGTCATCTCCGGCCATACGAGACATCACCGTCTCCGGCCATACAAGACATCTCCGTCTCCGGTCATGCAAGACATCTCCGTCTCCGGTCATACGAGACTCATCTCCGGCTGAGACTTGTATATGCAATACTTTGCATCCCAGGGAAAAGTACCGCCGGATTCATTGAGGCGGTGTTGGTTGTGGAGAACGCACCATAGCCACGCACAAAGTCACAGTTTAAACATGTCTTCATCTAGGTTTCGGGTATAGCCATTGTAGATGCCTTTGGTACCAGTCGCTGGATATACATGTTAGACTGGTTAATATCTCTTCGATAGCGATCTTCACCCCATTTGAATGGCGAGCTGCTGCTGTATATATCCAATTCATCGGCGACAGTTTTACAGATTGTATTATATATGAGCACCTGTACTTGTGACTGTTTTCTGCTCCCGTACACATATTTTAAGTAGTTCACAGGTTCTTGTTATCGGTATACTACTATACACTGATGTAGTACATCATATAAAGGATCATCTGCAGAGTGACTGATAACTCATGATCGACCGGAACTTTGATCGGGATTGCCGTTGATTTTAGACACCACCTGGAAATGCATCCACGCCATTCGTCCCCAACTAACGGAACATGTTCAATAAATATGAAGGAATCCATAAGCTTCTAGTCGTTACAACTATAGACATTTTGAAATAAAAGATATACGCGGTATCTTTTAGTGCTGTACGAGACATGATATTCCATAGCATAGAGTTCGAACGATTCCTCCGACGCTTCTAGAAAGCCCTCAGATAAATTAGTATGTAAATACATGCGCAATGTTTATTCGGCTTAGTTTTCGCAGTAAACATCCACCTCGATTTTGTGCACATGGTTTCCCCTCGTGTCAATCCCCATCGCCGCAACCATCGGAACAACGTTGATCACATCCCCATTCTGAATTGCTTCTAACCATTCTTTCACCCCCGGCGTAGGATCTCGCACATCCCATGCGACCATATGGTAACGTGGGCTTCTAGAGACATATAAGTTGCACTGAATGTGTCGAGAGGGAATAACCGGACGTATTTTTAAACCCCTTCGGTCTGAAAACGTTTCGGTTGTTTGGTCACCATTCGTAATCGGGTATGGCGGCGACATGACTACAGCAGCTTCAAACCAAGAAAACGGTAGACGGTAGGTGCTTATATAGCCCACATACTCAGTATTTCCTGCAGTTTTTTCGAGTGAGCAGAGCAGTGGTAGGTATATTCAGTGAGAGAGAATTACCTGAATCATTAGATAGAATCCTAAAGACAATCCTCTTTAGTGATTTGCCCTCAATTCCAATGGAAACATAAGGTTCTGGGGATTCAGGCAGCTCGAGTATCCTGACGGTTTCCTCTCGGGAAATAGTTCCTCGGACCCAATTATCAGGGAGGGTAGGGTGGGCAGGCTGTGGCCATGGAAAGGTCTGCATTTTCTGAATAAGCCGGTCCCGCGCATCGCGCTCCAGCGCATCACGCTTCACATTCAGGTCATCGTCACCGGCCGATTTCTCCCCGACCCATTTCAACTCCGAAGCCGTGACGTCAGAGGGAACGGTAACCTCGCAGTCCAGGAGGTAATCGAGTATAACGCCAACCTGGAGACTAACCGCAATATGAAATGAAGTCCTGCCGGCATTGGTTTCGGCGTTGATATCAGCACCAGCTGCAATCAAGGCCTGTACTGCCTCCAGAGATTTACCCAAAACTGCATAATGAAGGGGAACTGATCCATTCCAACTACGTATATTGACTTGATCGGATCCATGTCGGAGGACAAGTGGCAGAAATTTCGGAATATGCTGTGAAATTGTATGAATGGGATATTCAAAAGGTGTATCTTTGTGAGATAGGGGCAAATTGTTAGGGTCTGGTACGAAATTTTGCGGTTTGTCGTGTGGAATGTTGTAGGCACCCCCGATCGACCCGGCCAATGAAATTTCTCCAGGAGAAAGGTCCGGGAGATCATATGCTAACCATCTCTTGTGTATGTCGGGCCCTAGCTCCAAGAGATCCATTACTACATCTTTGTTTCCGGCCTCCAAAATTGCCATCCGGAGGATCGGCCCTTCCAGTCCCACAAACTTATTTAGCAGCTCCGGTCTTTTCTCTATGATGTGTCTGATAATCAATCTTTGATTACGCACGACTAACCGTTTGCACACACTCCACACGTAATAGCCCTGGTCTGGTTCTGAGTCGCGTAAGGTGAAGTCGTCGTCGTCTGCATACTCACCATATTTGCGAATGATGCGGTTATATATTTGACAACAGACGCGACGCTTGGCTGGGCAACCAAAAGCGAGACTATCAACAAGTTCGAAAAGACTATCGTCTTCGCCTTTGACATTTTTGCAGTGGTCAATCCAATGTTTCACACAGTATTCATAAAAATCATACTTCTCGGTGAGTTCATCCAGCTGGCTTTCAGAGGTGCATGGTTCAGAGAAGTCGTCAAGTAGAAGATAAGTGAGCGTCAATTTTGCCAATTGGCTTTGAGCTCGCTCCGTTCCCTTTTCGGCAACAGCGTAGCGGGAAAGCTTAGAATGTTTGCGCAAATAGTCGGAAACAAAGTACTCCTGTTGGAGCATGTGACTGTTAGCCGCAATGTACTTAAGTATTCCAACTCTAACATGAACTGGCACGTGGTATAAACTATACCTCAACCGTATAGTGGCAGAACTTAATTTCTCTCCGACGGGGAGCATCCTCCGGGACATTGTCGTCCGAACTCTCGTCGCCGGAGTTAGAGTCGGCTTGACCATTATTATTCCTGTTATCCTTGTCCAGGATATAGTCGTCTGGGCTACCATCGCCGGGGTTAGAGTCGTCCTGACCCTCATTATCCCTGCTACCATCGTCCAAATTAACATCGTCCGAATGATCATCATCTGACCGATCGCTATCTGCGTAGCCATGATTCAAATAATCCTCATCCGGGCTAGCCTCATATAAGAGACCGCTGCAAATTCTTAGAAGATCCCGGGAATCAGCAAAAGTTTTATTCCTGTTGAGCCGCCTGTCGTTCTCATTTAGAGCTAGAGCCTCAACAAGCTCATCTAAATACAGTGGCCTTAAGGAATGAATAATCCATAGGAAAGCTTTAGAAGCCAATTCTGCTGAACTTTCTTCTACGATACACTCCAGCATCCTGTCGTATGTTTCGAACAGTGTGCGGGGAAGCTTTTCCAGTGCTTCTCTGACAGCATTGAGTGTTCGGAGCCTGCTGAGAAGATCGAGCTGACACTCTAGCCACCGGAACCTGAGAAGACCGAGTAATGATTAGTGTTTTCTGGTCGAAAGGTAATCAGTTGCCTTGCATGTGCACTCACATGTTCTTTCCGGACCCTAAGATAAGACTCTCCGCGATTTCGTCCTTCAGCGCCTGGAAGCGTCCCCATTTTTCCATGTCTTCAAACTCCTTGTTAATTACTTTGCGCATGTCGTCCTTCAAGTTGATTTGCTCGTGCTCTAACGAAATAGTTGAAAAGCCATTTAGTTTCTCTTCGATATCGACTTCTCGCCTGCTGACAACCAAAATGCTAGTATTGTCGCCGGAAGCCAATGCGGTGACAAATCTCAGGAGGTCTCCGCGTCTCTCCATTGGACACTCGTCAAGTCCATCAATGACAATAATGAGTCGTTTGTACAGTCTACCGACACTCGAAAAGAACTGAGAGATCCTCTTGATATCCACCGGAGGTCCATGTCCTTTTGAAAACTTGGAAAAGAGGTCTTTAACGATCTCGTTCGTGGTTACAGTGACGTAATCTAGACTGTGTAGAAGCTGAGCTAAAAGAGCTCTAACGACATTCGCAGGGGTTTTTGTTTCTTCGTTGTTGTATTGGCAGTAGAAGTAAGCAAATCCTACGTCACAGTCGCTTCCTCCGGGGTGGGCTGTTTCAAGCCGTTCGATTATTGTGGATCTGCGAAGATATCAGCGACGAGCACGTGATACACGCAGTGGACTTTATATACGCCAAAATAGTTTTCCCAGATCCCGGAATGCCGTGGATCCAGAGACTTGATGGGCTCAACGATTCCCAATCCCGATAGATATCTTTCTCAAATAGCCACGTCCCAGTATCCTCCTCATGTTTCTCTATTGACTGCTCATGTTTGGCATTGTAATGCAACGGTGCAAGCCACCTAACAAGTTGATCCAATTTCTCTCCTGGGAACTCAATAAGCTAACGAATACGCGAGGTGTCAAGAAACAGTGATTCGGTACGTACGTTGATCTTGGGTTGCTCTATCCAGAATGTCTTTGGACTGTTCCGCCTGTACTTTCTGTATCTCGGTTGTCACATCTTGCACACCCACTCTCACTTCCCCTACATCTGCTTTCACATCCAAAGCGATTGAACTCAAGCTCTTGGTCAGCAGAGGCTTCATAGTCGGGACCGGCGCAGATATATGGATATACTTACACTATATCCGCTTGCAGTGCCAGTTGGAAGGTTTGCTGATATCTGCCCAATCTCAATACGAACTCGGCTATTTCCGACTCTCTGATAGGCCACCGGAGTCGCCATCCCACTTTCTCCCTGAACCTGTTCCTGTAACTACCTTCCAATTCATGTGTGAGTTCGCTAAGTGTTGTACTGCACTCCTTTAGCGCCGTGGATAACTCTGATATGACTGGCGGCGGTTCTCCGGCTGCCGTGCACGCGTCATCTAGGCGACGGGCTATTTTTTGCAGTCCGTCAAGTGAGCCCTTTACCGCCGTGAGCTCTTGCTGCAGTTGCGCAACGGTTTTCGGGCAGTTCTTGGCCGATTTCGCGTATTGATAAACGACAGTGCATGCTTTCGCCGCGAGGTCGACGACTGCGATGACATTTGCTGCTATCCCAAGTCCCTCCATTCTTGGTGTGAACGCTGGGGGTCGTGGCGGTTTTGGGCGTTATTTAATTGCGATCGAGACGAATTATGGCGAGTGGTTCTAGTGGTTTTATTGTTCTCTGGTGGGAAACGAAAGGATTTTTGATGAGTGAAGCTGCCGAACGAAGGGTAGGCAGCGATTATATGCGCTCGAGCGGGGTATAGGTGTGTTACACTGCAGCTGTGGCCTTCTAATGGAAACAGGGATCCAATAGCGTTTGCACTTGGCGAACAAAAATGTGACCCAATAGATACACTATGCTAATTGTCGACAGCACCCGGCCAATATAATTTTTTGTGTTGATAGGATTGCTGAACTTGATTGGTTCGCACTTTGATATCCATACGGTGGATATTAAAGCATCAACTTTAGTTCAAGTGTTTGCTCTGGGCGGTCTTGGCTCTACTTAGTTAATGTGCAACTTACTCACAGCTGGATTTTGAGTGGAGTATCTATTGGTGATGTTATTATCCTACCCTATGACTGCTTGCGAACATGACACTAGCTCTATCAGTAGATATGATATGCGACAAGGACCGTATACAATCAACTAACTTCATCTAATAGCAACACGTCTTGTTACAGATGTACATGATGTTACAGGTCTGATATACGGCCACTGCTGCAGGGGCTGATGCCTCCTGTATATATCTCGAGTCTTTCTCCTTCTCTCTTCTCTGTATCATAGAATACACGCACACGGTTCTCCCCATCGTACTATCGTAACATGTCTGTTACATATCCTGTGGCGAGTGACTTAGAGTGGCGAGTAACTCAGAGTGGCGAGTGACTCAGAGTGGCGAGTGGCGAGTGGCGAAGCATCAAAGTTTTCTCTCACGATTCTCCGTATATAAATCGAGTCTTTCTCTTTCTCTCCTTCTCTGCTTCTCTTCACTGTAGCATAGAATCAACACACAGTGCTCCCCTAAGTACTATAGCAACAACGTCTGTTACGATATGGAAGGGGAGAACCGTGTGCGCATATTCTATAGTGCGATGACTGTATACAGGTCTAAAGATTTAAGATGCGTAGGGAAGAAGAGAGTAAAATGAAGTCTAAAAGAGTAGTCACGAACCTTAGGGCTCCGACTCATGTACATCTGTAACAACGTCTTAGTTTTACTATCGAGTGATATATTATGACCAACTCGAACCTCAGCCGTACAAATGTCAGTCAATTATTCCGGTAACATATTAACAACCTTAACGAAATACTCGCATGACTTTAGTGTAGCACAGTAAGACCCGGGAGTCTCTGGACATCCCCACACCATCTACGCCCAATCACCGTAAGGAGCGTCACTCGATCAATGACGACATCCGTCGGTTGCAACCATTTCCTAGATTGGGCTCTGGATGGCAAAGTCATTCGGAGAGATTCTTGAAATATTCATCTGACCGCACGATATGTATTCTGTGCTATCAACGTGTTTTAGCTCAGGAAGTCGAGGCAATGTTGAAAATAAACTGCCAGATTTGGGTGCCCCCCGGATTTCAAATCTATGACAATGTACATCCTAAGTAGTCCAACTAGACATATGCCCATAAAATCTATCAAAAAATAGTACAGTGTTACAATTTTTGCATGCACAACTTTGGAAGAACAGTATAGCAAGGTTTACAGCTAATTGAAAATTGGTTTAGAAAGTGTTCCCGATTGAAACATTTTCTTAATAACATTACTCTTAGTTCCTAGCTTTCTGCCTTGGCTTTAGCTGCCTTGGCTTCAGCTGCCTTGACTTTAGCTGCCTTGACTTTAGCGCGTAGCCGAGCTATCCTCCGAACCCTATCTTCCCATTCCACCCCATAATCGTCTGCCACCCACTGATACTCCTCCAGCATCATCACTAGATGGCGTCAGCCTAGGGTTCAGTTACAGTATCACTAGGTCGACTGGCGGTTAGCAAAAGGGGTAAAATACTTACTCATTCCTAAATATGCGAACGAGTCTGCATTGTGCAGGGCTCCATCGGCATCGCGGTTCCTCAACGATACACTACCGGTAAAGCCATACCCTTCATCACCGGTCTCTCTGTCTTGGCCCATAGCCGGTCGATAGTGCGTGAACTGAATTGGTTAGTAAAATACTACAAGAGGGCTATAGCAACGTTTTGATGATATTCGAACCTCGTGCAGCATGACGGTCGAGAGGATGTTGATATCGTCAATCAATTTGCCGTCGAGATCAATACCACGGATAACGTCATCGTATGTGGCTGCATCCATGGTTTTATAATCGTCTGGAAGATCAAACATGAGAGTTGATGGACAAATAACCGTGGCAAAGTAATCGACACCGCTACAATGGCAGTTAGCAAGTGGGCCGGGTGTGTTTAGTGGTGTATCCTGAGAGATACTCACTTTCGTGTGATTCCATATGTGTAGGCGTCAACAATTCTCTCGTTTGACCTTTGGGCCTTAGGAACTCTCGCCCAATAGGCTGAGTGTTGGCAGTCAGTTAGGCCGGTAGACTCACCGCCTTGAATGGGATCCCTGAAAGATTTCATCGGGTGTTTCTCGCCCGTGCTGCAATCTAGATTACGGTCGTACTGTTGCCATACATCATTCTCTACGGCGCCGGCGTTAGCTAGCACCCTACAGAAGTTAAAATGCCGGTGGTTATATCAACGACATCGTACCGTCTTTATATGGTTCTAAATGGTCATCGTTGCAGTATATCCTAAGGTTATGAAAGAAGGCACTACTCAGGTGCATTTGGCGAAAGATGTCTGGAAAGATGTTGCACTCGTCAGTATCCAAACTGGATGCATATGAAATAACAGTAGTATGATATGAACTGATTGGAACGGGTGAGTACCTGTGACATACTGAAGGTGTCCAGAATCGGGGTCCTCCTCGTCAAATAACATGCCAAAAAATCGTTGAAGATCGCTGCTTTCGTTATCAAAGTTTCTCAGTCTGTTGTATCCTCTGACGAGAACTCGATCCAGTACTTCATTGCCCGCAGCTCGGATCGTTCTTTGCTGTTGATCTGTGCATCCTCCGGGAATACGCGGGCCGTTTGGATCATTTGGAGGATGCGCGGCTGTGAAAATGAAGGCATGACCGTAAGGGAACATCATGCTGAGCCAAGTCATCACAAACAGGAAAAAAGAAACCGGGCTCATGGCGGTAGGAGCGCGCAGAATGGCAAAGGTTTCGAGAGAAATATGTGAAGCCTCCTGTGGAGGTATCATGTATGAAAGAGATAGCAGTGGCTTGGGCGTTGTCGGGGAGTGCAGTGGAAGGCAGAGTGTTAACAGCGAAGTCTAAGGTGGATCAGTGTTTCCTACTTGCGGCTTTTATATAGTCTAGACTAGTGAAAAACTTCGATACTAAAGTAAGCCAGAATGAGAATTACCTCTGATTCTTGGGTTCTTGAAACAGCTCTTCAAATCGTCTAGCCATGGAAAAGCAGGTAAAACATTCCATGGTACCTTTCCTTGTGCGATGGATCCATATAGCCGCATTACCGATTGGTGTGGCGTATTCTCTCGGTTCATGGGCAACCGCATGACGGGTGACTGAAATTGTGAACTACGGACGGGTGATATTACGCCACAAACTGGCACTGACGGTAAAATAATCACACTTTATCATGGACCCGATCATATTAGGCCCTTGAATGGTGGGTGCCAAGGCGACGTCAGGTGTATTACTCGCAACGTCGCCGTATCTGACCGGACTTCAACCGATAGGCCCGGGGGTGGCACTATCACCGTTTTGGAATCAGTATATATCCTGTCAGCAGTCAGCTAGGGCTGAAAGGCGTAAAGTTTTTCAGAGAACTCAGGGCGTGTGCACTGAACAATGGTATTTCATTATGAACATATATTATATAATTTAGTGTCACAACATTTTGACATATTGAGGCAATTTCTGACATAGGTATTACAAGCACTTGGGGGTTGAACGAAACAGTACTGCAGTGTAAAACAATATTTGCCATGTCATCACCTGGAATACTTGGTGTCTGCTATAGTGAGCAGAGCGATTATCGCGGTAAATATCTTTGGAATTGTAGTGGCTGCGGACACGAATTTGAAGACTGCAATCTGCCCAATCAGAAGAGGGATATTTGTGTAGGTGGAATTATAACGGATGAACTAGCTAACGCAAAGACGCGTCTCTAGGTTTATCAAGTGAGTGCTAGTTAACTTGACTGAATAACCTAATAGTCATAATTATGGGCATTTTGGGATACCCCCACGACTTGGGTTTGCGCATTCCGGGTAAGTTCCCACCACTTATACGCTTGGAGCTGTTCATTTAAGCACTGAGTTCAGGCAAACACTGGAAGTTCAGAGGCACATTAGAAACTCATCCGTCTGCTGTGGTGCCACCCGTTGAAACTTGAAACTCAACCCATGTATCAGCCGTATTGACGCCTGACACAGGAGATAGCCCACTGAACATCGTAAAGACCTAATAATAAAAATGGTATTAACCCTTATAAGCACTACTGTGCTTCAGTGGCATAGTCACTTATCAAATGCCTTAGAGCATAACTTATTGTCGTGTCTTAACGGTGCACATGCGGCGGCGGCGGAGCTAACGCAGGGCACTGGCAACACCCCTGCCACTCCCGGAATAATATACCCTTAAACGAAGACTGATATTGTTGCACACAGGCAGGATAAAATGGCCGTTAAATGTGTTTCATTGCAGTATAAGAAGAACTCTAGGTCCCACAGGTGCTCAACACATTCATATTCAATACAGTCTATAAGGCCCCTTTTCTGACTTTCCCCGCATTCTTCAGCTGAATCCACCATCGCAACGCAATTACTTCACCATCGAGGTTATCATCCAAGCATGAACCCCATATTAGAATCTAAGACTGATGTTGCGTCTTTAGGGTCCACAATGGTGCACATGCTCAGAGCACTGGTCACTCTCACAACTTTGATAGCTACAGCTTCGCCGGTTGTCGGTCGAGCTGCCCGTGCTACGCCAACCCAAGCCGCGCTTCAAGACAAAAATGTGAGAAGTGCTGGTTAAGAAGTCTGTTTAATCTTATTTGGCTAACTGATCAAGATCCATGCCCGAGATGAGGTACCACGTGCTTTGCCAACGACCAAAATTGTTCTCAAAACGCGAGGCGTGACGGCTACATTTACCCCGACCTGTAAGTAACATTCTACCCATCACACTACTGCCCAGTATTAATGAGTGTGGGGTATAAAGCCTTCGTCGCCTTTCGAGGTCTTGCCGACCGGACAACTGTTTTCTTAATGCCTACCAACGTGACGCCCAAGGAATTCAACAATCCCCTTATCCGCCGCTCCGGATCCGACCACGAGTTCACTTCTGAGGTCAAGGAGCCAACTTTTGGAGTTCTTGGACGGCGTGGGCTCGGATATGCCGCTCCTCTGGCCGGATTGACCGAGAGCCTCGGCGTAATTGGTGGGGCGGTAACCCTCGTTCTTGGTCTATTCGCAGAGATGTTGTATGTATACAGCTTGAAGGACTATCCCGACCCCTACCACATCGTTCACTGCACTCCCGGTTGGGCCAAAACCCTCGATTGCAAAACCTGCGACGGCGAAAACACCGGGATCTGTATCAAAGCAAACTATGCCGGATGCAAATGCAACAAGAAGACGCGAACATCCGCAAACGAAAAGCAAGTCTGCCCTATCGACATCAAGTGTTCCGATCCAAAATGTGGGGGGGACACAAAAGTTCGTGGACTGTGCAATAAGATGAAGTCTTGCCCTTGCTGTCCGTCTAAACCCCCGGATTGTACGAGCAAAGAGTGCGTCAAGGGCGTCGTTATTGCAACCGCCCTGCTGTGCAAGAGCGGACCATACAAGGGCTGTCTTTGCCAAGCATATGGAACAATGATTTGCAAACATCGCAAAGGATCGCCGCTCCCCGCCGGCAAAATGAACGAGATATATCAAAATCGCAAGAAGGGATATGAGCAGCGACAACATAGGAAAAACGGGAAGCTCGAAAAATGCAATAGGGAATCCGCCCAACACGGAGGGTTGCACTACTCCATGACCCGAGATCGAGCTGTCGAGGTAATCAAGACTTTCTGTGAACGCCAAGCGCAACAGGGCTCGATGATCTATAGCCCAGGAGATAGTCCCGCAAGGCGAATCAATCAACTGTCAGGAACTGCATCCAATACAGTTGATGCAAATTGGGCCTCCCACATCATTATGGTAGGGATGCTGTACAGAAAAGACGGTTCCCAGTGCACGAGCACCCAAAAGCCACAAAAAGTGGACGCAAAGAAATGCATTCATGGACTTGAAGGTGCCCTCGACTCATGCGATACAGACAGCAGACAGCAGAAGTACGGGGGCGAGTACATTGCTGAGTGCGTGTTGTGGTCAATAGGCGTGGGACATGCGCCAACACCACCTCCGCCTGGCAAGTACGGAGAAATCACAGAAAGCGCGACGCTGTATGACGGGCCCAACTGCTCCTCGGGCAGGATTTCGCCATTGGGATGGTACACGAGCAACAAATTGATACACGGCAGTGCATGTCACATGGTTGTAGGGGAGGGTGCTAGCTCTGCCGAAATTTGGCATGGTAAGTCGGATTGGGTGATAGCGGTATATCCTAATAATGCGTGCTCGGGCGACAAATATATTTATCCCTCGATACGGAGCCAGTGGTATTGCATAAGCGAGAAGGATACTGGTTGGAAGATTAAAGGCTGGCGGATCAAACGATGGAACAACAAGGAGGACCAAAGGAATCATGGCATTCCCCGAAACTGCAACGGTCAATGTTAGAACACTGCCTACAGCAGACATGTACTTTTCTAGTGTGGGGAAGTTCGGATCGATATTTATGCAGATCAGCCTCGTTTATAGCTAAATTTCTTGAATCAACTTTGAATGAGTGCATACTGTGTACAAAATCAGGGAGAGATGCATTTTCTGGTGGCTATACTGCCAAATAGTTTTTTGGGTAGAGACCTATGACGAATAGCTGCGTTCCAAGAATCCTATCGTGACTACTCCGACCTATCGATCCAGTGCACTCACTCTGACGTTTTTTTCCAAGCATAACCTATTTTCAAGTCGGACTGTAACTTCTATATAGTATTTTCAAGTCTGAACACGTACTAACTACAAAGACTGTTACAGTATAAGGACTATATCAATATCCCCTACATGCCTGATTTTTCGGATTTGTTGCAGTTTGTGCCCGTAAGCTTATGGGTTGATCAATGTTGGGCTGAGCCGCCCCAAGCTGCTTGATTGGTCAAATATCATGATCAGCATCCAAATAGGAAATGCAACAATTCCGTGAATATTGTTGGTGCTGTATGAGGTTATTGTTCAAGCGCGCGCTTCCATGCGATGAATGGGGGTACTAGCGTATACGCCCCAGTAAAGGCGCTTCCCGATTAGGCTAGTGTTCCTAAAATGGTGGTTTATTATCTGCTAGGATATTTATTGAGCTAGCATGCACATCCTACTACTCAATCAGGAGCGTGCCTATTAGTACACGACCACACGCGCGGTAGTGCCTATTAGCCACGACGACGGGAAACTCACATGCAATTTGTTGGTCAGGACACGTGCACGAGTCTTGTGAGCCACCGCTCAACGGTAAACACCCAACACGAGCTGGGGTTTCCGAAATTAGAAGCTATTTCGTTGGTTGCTTATCACTTATCCATCAAAGCGATAGGCGGATATTCTTTCAAGCGCACAGGCGACCCCACCTTGACCCCACCTTGACCCCACGTCGCACAACCCCACAACCCCAACAGTGCATACACTGCTCAACACCTTCCCGCAACACCACACCACCAGATGGATAGCGACACCTTGTTTCAGCTATTCCTTCCCTCGTTAGCCTCGTTATCTACTTCTTTCTCATCCGCATTGTCTTCGCCCTCCGTAGCTTTGAGGCTTAGAATCATATGCCATAACGCCTCCTGCTTTTCGACTATCTTAGCCATCTGAATCCTCCGAACTATGATATGACTTTCGCCCCCACACTACTGAACCTCATCTTACAATCCAATGTGGCCTACTTTTCCCCGGGGATAATAGCGGCGCCATCATAGTTAAATTTGTACAGAAGAAATTTTTGTGACGGATGAGCGAGCTGCAGCACTCCTAGACATCTCGATTACCGAGGGGAGCACCCAGGATCTCTGCCTGGCGCTGCGGTAGTGATGCCTACGAGCCTATGATGAACGACATGTATCTTATAGATAGCGATTGGTAGTGAGCACGGCGATACAGGTGGGGGAGCTGCAGATACCCTAAATGGAGACAGAGAAGTGGGATGAGTGGTGAGGGAAGCTGAAGGTGCTAGGTCTGGATAGGCGGTGAGTAGGAACAGGAGCACGAGCTGCAGAAGCGTTGATATTAAGGAGTGCGGATTGCAGGGCTATCGTGTTGTACACGTTGAAAACAAGCCCCTGGACTAAACATAAATCAATCAGTTTCTTCTGGAGGTGAATCTTATATAATCCCCCCCACCCCAAACAGCCCGACGGTACCGTAGCAATTAATGAAAAGTAAGAGAAACAGCAATGTAAGAAGGATGCTATAGCTCTCGGGTGAAGAAATTTCAATGCGTTCGCTTCCGGATGGCTTGTGATGGTGGTGGTGGCGCACGGTGTTAATAACATCCAAACTCCACAACGAAAAGCACAGTAACCGAGTTCCACGCCGTGTGTAGTTAGACAAGGGAAGGTAATGCTTTATATACCGGAAAGTAGGTTCCTATATCCCACTTCCAATACTCTCCACACACTTTCCCGTGCTGGTAAAAACATGTTCAGTTATCCTATTTGCCAACAACAGGAGCTATAGAGTATAATTTAGGACTTTGGGTCATTGTTAAGAAGAGACTTGCAATGCTGTACTTCAAGTTGCTACAGTCGCATCATCTGGCAATCACTCGCAGCTCTGCAGTTCTTGAAATTGCTCAAAGGGAGTGTGAACGGCCTTCTTGATGGCATAGGCTAATGAAAGCAAGCCAGACACAGGATGCCAGCACCGGGCCTGAAAGTACTAGTGTTACCCCGGGTCTTTGGGGCTCACGATCTAGAGACTGAGGAATACAGGAGGCCAGATTTTTCTAATCAGCGTAAAATCTTCCGCTTTCTCAACACACAGAGCAACCATAGATGCATTATAGCTACCATTTTAACGTCCCCTTGTTTTAATGCCAGTTTATCCCTTACAGTTTACCCTTGCTCTAATCTTCTGGATCTAACCTTAAAATTTCTCTCAATAAAAACCTCAACGCACACCCTTTTGCCAGCTTCTTCGGATATATCTTCTTCGTGTTCTTCGAGTATCTAGCCAGACCCCTCACGCTGTCGAAGCGTCTCAAGTCACCGGGTGTACCAGACCGTACATGCTGTAGCACGTCGAAAATGTTGACATTTATATCTGCCAACGCTTTGTTGTATTGGGTTTTCGTAGCCGGCAGACCCTCCGTATCGACATCCAGAACATCGCACAATAGTCTCCACTTCTCTAGCTCATCCCCCGGGTCTTCATTGTCGGTGTGTCCAAAATAATCGCCGAACTCTTTGTTGAATGCGGCAAAGAACAGCGCGCGAGCTTGGGTTTTGGCGTCACTCTCGTTTTTGCCGGGCCATAACTTTTTTTTCAGTTGGCGCCATGAGGTGGTACAAGATGTGTGAGGATTGTATTCGAAATTATGATTCTCGACGTATGTAATGAAGAAGCGATCCGTCGGGGAGTTGTAGGTTGCTCTGAATGCAGTAAGGAACGCTTGCCGGACTGGCTGGTAGTGGTCGGTGACGATGTCTAGGCTATGGACAGTGCGGAATTTTTTCAGGTGCACAAACGGGTCGATGGGCGGTGGTGTCGTCGGAAGAGGGAAGTTACGGTCTCTGAAGTATGTCGCTAGAGGTGTTAGAGCGGGTGCTAGGGCGGTAGAAGTAGGTGGGGCATTTTTTAAAACTAGAGTAATGCCTGTGGTAGCTTTAGTCGATAGCCGGTGGAACAGGAGACGAAGCATATTATCAGTTAGTTCAGGTCGGAAGTAATGGGTCTCTAGAGCGTCAGGAGTTGGAATAGGAAGCCCCTCCTGGGGTATATACGTGGCAATATTCTTTTGTCTTGGCGGCGCTTACAGAATGTCGGTTGAATCGGATAAACAATCACTATGGCCGGTCAGGTCTATTGAGTTAGTGCGGGCTGGAGGATGTTTTAATCCGGATGTACATAAGGTGCATGGTAGGCGGGCATAGAATCCTTGGCGTGAGCAGTACTCCAACTCGCGAGCAACCATTGGTATTACCCAAATTGTATTCCAATTCCCAAGCATATATCATTAATGCTTCATTGGTGCAACAAGTAGCATTGTGGCTTCCGACATTGCATGCCAAGCTGCTTGTTACCCATAGCCATTGGAAGCACGTGTACACTCACCCTGCCTGAGCAGTATTTCGGACATGTATGTAAATACCATCACTGCGCTGGGTCTCCTTTGAGAACGTTTCGACTAGCTGTAGTAATAGCTACCAATATGGACGGAGACTAGAGGTTAGATATTAAGGGTTAGGGTTGCGAGTTCTCATAACGGATGTTGCTCCTAGCTTGCACCATGCCACGGTATCAGGGTGACGCAAGGTCCTCGCCCCATCTCAGAATTAAACTTGCTCTATGTTGCAATACAAATGCGGATTCTTACATAACTCCCACAACTGCACGTAACGAGAAGACACCAGCCTGTAGAGTAATGAAGTCACATGAGTACAATATCCTACAAGTACTCGCTTCCAGTATCATCCGCGCAACAATGATACACCCAAGCCAGGAACAACTATGACCGAACCCAACACGAACAATCTCCCCACCATTTATAGACGCTAGAAGGAGCGCGTAACAATTGCAACAAAATCGAGGGTTTGTCCAAACACCAGCCACCGAGTAAGCCATGCCCTTTCCAGAGGAGTGATTGTCGCTAGTTCAATCTCGGCAATACGGGGGTGGGAGTTCCGGTAACACTAACTATTAACCCTGGAGATGAATAGAGGAGACTAGTGTAGTTGTAGTGTTGGTAATATCCCTACACAAACTACAATTCGAATCGGAGAGCTGTTTCGTGCATGGAGGTACCTATAACCCAGAAATGTTCGAGTAATAGTGTAGGACAATGACCATGTCCTTGAACCGGGGTAAAAATTCACTTCAACTTAACCCCGGTCGTCGCCCGCCGTCGTCTTGTATTACAGTATGTGGCCCAATACTGGACATTGAGTCTAATAAGACTAGCCTGCTTGGACGGGATAATGCTATCGCAATCTGGCCTCCGCATACACCACAAGGTTTGTCGTACTCTGTATTACAGTAAGCTCTTTGGGAAATTTGGGGCGTGTTGGTAGTCATTCCGATGTGTTTGGTCTCTCTGGAAGTACCGGCGATTTCAGCGGAGCGTCGAGTCTTGTTTTTCGGGCTTCTAACACCTAGCTCTGATTGGAGCTTGGGTTGGTAAATTAACTACCACGCCGGGATATTATCGAGACTAATATTCACAAACGCAAGAAATTCAGTACTCCTTCCCGATTGGAATGTCAGATTTTTATCCTTCCATCTTGTGTCAATATTTTCTTCCTTTCCGATATCACCAAAGTATATATCACTTCATGAAAGTTTTACGCTCCTACACTCTGTTCGTGATGTATAAGTGGGGAAGAGTGACGTCGCGGTTGAGCATCAAGCCGAATATGTTTATGAAACCTACATAGTTCCTGCGAAAACCAAGCACATTCTCTAACCCATTATGTCGTCATATACATTACTGTGTATCATCGCTACGGTATTAAATTTGATGGTTTCAGTCGTCGCTTCCAGTCCCGTCAGCCCTGTCGAAATTAACTGTCACCTCCCACCATACTAACAGCTATAGGTAGTGTGCCGCAATGTGCTTTTCATACCTTTTCCTTATACAATGGAAATTGAAATTGGGCCGTTGTGTGATAGTTTCGAGTCTTTGTGAAAGCTAGAATGCTTTAAATGGGTACAGTACCCTTTCGGCCTTTTACTTATGTACTGCGTCATCACTTGAATAGAGGTTAGGGTTTAGGTTAGTTGTTGTTGTTTGTTTATTCATACTGTAGGGTTTAGGTTAGTTAGACTTAGATAGTAGCTGTCGAGACTTCTCGTAGAATAATAATCACGACACAACCTTCGAAAATCGACCCGTTATCCCCTCTGTGAGCTTTGCAGAAGAACTAGCTCCGACAAAGTACTACCGCCAAAAGTTCTTCAACTCGGTTAGTTTTCGCTGCTATGCTTTCAGATGGTGTCTTTCTTTAGATATATTGTCATCGTCTTGTCCTGCACGAAGCTCAAAATTCTCCGAGTATATGTTATGCCACCATTCCAGCGGAATTAAGATGTAGTCACATTCTCACCGGCCATTGAGCGGTAACTCCCGAGATCGTGATGTTAATGTGACCGCTTATTACGGATGCTCTGGCTGCGTCAGACTCAGCTTGTTCCATTTTTGGTGCTAGGACGCTCTCCCAGGACCCCTCATTCGGATTACATACATAAAATCCTGTAGATGTGGTAGCCTACATAAGATATTTCTGAGTAGCTTCTAGTCGGTCGTGCCTAGGTATCATGGGCGGTGACCTGCCGTACATGTATGTACATGGTTAGAAAATTTAGGTCTCTCAACAAGGTGTAAGAGATGCTTGGTTGCAGTATTTCCGGAAGATGAGATCGACAGCTAGCGATAGTGCAGAGGCCCCGGTATTAGGTGTTGGTGATAACATACAAGGGACGTGCAGCGCAGAGGCAACTAGGGGGGTTGGCGGGATTATCTCGACTATTGTATGCTATGCTTAAAGACAGAGTTACTATGCCGATGGCAGAATCTGAGTAGTTATTTCGGTAGGTAGAGTAGTGAGGGTTTCTAGAATTGCGATGGCGATTTTCATGCCGAAGTGATGAGATGAGCGGGGGTCGTCCTAGTTAATCGTGGTGTAATTACAAAACTAGAGCGGGTTGCGGTACATCACGTGACAACACTGGCGCACGAGCCTCTGAAGTTTACTGAAAGGCGGCTTCTGGGGGCGGTCAAGTGAAGAGCTCTAAAGTCCTGGCGACATCTCCGAACCGGTTAATATATTTAGGCGATATTTCATGGGGGTTAAATTGTATCTCCACCCTCTCCATATCTCCCTTCAACCTCCACCTTCCGCATCCATAATGAGCGACTTCATCACCCGATTATAACAACCCTGAGACTACTTAAGTACATAACTGATAATACCGAAATTCCCAAGATTTTACCGAGAATATTTATCAAGTACATGTCATCCATAGCAAACTCAACAGACTACAGCCCAAGCATTAAGTCAATGTCATTACAGAACACAAGTCATAGCGGCTAACCCACACATTCTCCCTTACCTCCATTCACTAACAACCCCACGCTCATTCATACAAGTCTTCACGCCTAGCATCCTGGCAGAGTAAGTCGTATATATCTTGTAGTGATTCCATGAGAGGTTCATTACGTTGCTCCTGCTGTTCCATACACTCCAGCGCTAGAAGAGCCTCGTCCGCTGGAGTATGTTCTCTCGAGTTGAGCAGACGAGTCGATGCACCAGCCATGATTAGGGAAAAAACTCCATTGTAATCTCCGTGAAGGGCGGCTATGTGGAGAGGGGTGTTTTCATCATTTTCATCCGCCGCATTTAGGATAACTGAGTCGTGTAGTACTGGGAAGCGCTGCGGTTGGTCTTCTTCGAGATCAGATGACAGGAGATACTGAAGCATAGAGTATGCTTGGTGTTGTTTACGGTTGACTGTATGGTGCAGAACAGAAGCTCCCTTCCAATCTCCGCCACGTAGGAGAAGGTCTACTCCCGAATTAAGCAGAAATTCGGTCACATCTTGAACACCGTTAGAAATTGTTCTACAAATTGGAGTACGCCCATTCTTGTCGACGGCATTAATGTTGGCTCCTTCTTCGACGAGAAGTCGAGTCACCCTCAGATGGCCGCCGGAAGCAGCACAGTGCAGTGGAACCTCTCCATCCTCTTTCGGTATATGTATGGCTGCTCTTCCATCAGGATGACGTCGGACGATTGACTCCATTACTTTGAGGGAGCCGTTGAGGGCGCTGCAATGTAAGGCTGTGAAACCATCACTTTCGGCCGAGGAGACAATTGCCGCACCGTGGGATATCACTGCTTCTACCTTTGCTGAGTTTTCTTGATCAAATCCGTAACTGTTGACCGCCATGGTAAGAGCGTCAGGAGGCATGACTGCCCCACTCTGTAGAAGCACTTCCATTGCGTATAAGTCTTCCCCAGCTTCCTCTAGTATATATTGCAATGGTGTGGATCCATCTGCGGCGGGAGTATCGACGGCTAACCCGCTTTCACGTCCGCGTAATAAGAGAATTCGAACTGTCTCGTCAACAGCATGTTGAAAGTCGGGCCCATGGAGTAGCCATCTAATCTTTCCTTAGCTATGCTCATAGTTAGGGGTACAAATATTTGAATACCTCTCTATGGGTGGAGTATACTCTCCAATGTAATGCAGAGCCCACGTTCTGCGCTCGCACTCACTCGGTTGGAGCTGAGCGCCATTTTCCAGCAATACTGACACAATCTCCGGCAGATGATACATAACAGCGGTCTCTAGTGGAGTTTCACTGGAATTATCCGGACGATAATTGGGATTAGCGTGCAGCTTTAACAGGGTAGTCACTGCCTGTGTTGATCCCACACGAACCGCTACATGAAGTGGGGTATGAAGCATGTTGAGGAAATAAAAGTTAAGTACCCGGCTCTTTTTACCTGTGAGTACATCTAGCTGGGCTCCTGCACGCCCTACAAGCACCTTTGCAATGCCTTCCATATCACTTTCTGGGAACATCCAGAGCCAATGCAGTGGAGTCACCCCTCCGTGATCTGTATCAGTCGCTGTTGCACCTTGCTCAATGAGATAAGTGGCGATATCGGTCAATCCATAACAACAGGCTACATGCAGCGCTGTTCGGCCTTCCTCATCTCTTTCTTCAATATTGGCTCCATTGGCCACTAGTTCCTTGACCAAAGAGAGTTTGTCGCAGCCGATGGCGTGGTGGAGAAGTGGCAGTTCGTATCGTGTGCCATCGTCAACTTTCATTTGAACCATCGTACTGTCGTCTTGTTGTAGGTGTTTTTGCAATATGAACTGTTGGATTAAGTCGCTGTCATCAATATTGTACCACCTTCTTTCATCCCCGCCCAACATAAACTGAACCGATTGATTGCCATTCACCATTACCCTTTTCTCAAAGGTCCGTATCATATCACAGTAGTATCTTGGAGACATTTCCCCACTTGAGCAGAGTTGCTTGTCGATTGCTTCTGCCAGAGTAAATAAGATAAACCTATCGTCGCCAGCATCGCTTGATCCAACAGTACCCATGCTTTCGTCGTAATCTGAATCTGCTGTGGCTATTTCAGTCTAACACACAACAATATTAAACAGAGAGGAGCTCCAGCCCAGCATTGCTCACACCTCCTGCCGAATCACAACTTTCATCATCAGTATCTGGGCCTGCCATCTCCGTATCGGTAGTAGAATTCTGCTCATCCGCGAAATCATCTTCCCCCTCAAGGTCCGGAACACTTTCACCATGCGCTGCAAACAGTCTATGTATCATGATCTGCGCAGCTCCATTTCCGAAAGTTGCGGCGAGACGGAAATATTTAAGTGACTCCGATATGTCCCGTTTGCATCCTAGACCAGCTGCGTAATAGGCACTGAGTTGCACGCAGGCTTCTCCTCTCTGGAGCGACGGTAATGTATCGTTTTGAATCGTTGGCAGCAGCGTCGAAAGTGCTTCGCATTGAAGTTCCCAGGGTATGTCATCGTACTCCAGGGGTTAGCATCAGCAGTAGCTTCTTGGAAGAAGTTGTCGGCATACCTCAGGCTTGAAGAGGGTCAGACGAAATGATTCTTCAATAAACGTTCCAAGCTCTCCTTGCTCGCTATATAGGCAAATTGTTAGCGAACGCGAGTGAGAATCCATGGGTATATGTACCAATTTTCAACAGTTGTTAGGATCGTTTTCACCTGCGTTACTGCAGAAAAAGCGCGTCGGTACACGCTTGGAGCTGCTACGGGTGGAAGCGGCGAATTTCGTGGCATTGAAATATCCGTAATGCAACTAGCAACGGCGTTTCGGAGCATCGTGATCTCATTCGTTGGGCAGCTGTCATTGATGGTAGCAACGTAATCGTCGAACCGGTCTCGCAGGCCTTGAATCCCAATACGATCCAAACAACCCTCATCCGTTTCGTGATCATTCTTCCAGCTACGCTGGTAATACGGTGCACCTTGGAATATACTCCAAAATACGAGGCCCAGTGAAAACAGATCGCAAGCCGGTAAAAGATGAAATGGTAATGGACCAATGCTTTGACGGACTAAGGGAGATACGTAAAGTGGAGTGCCACGATATATCGGAGGCCCATTGACACCGATAAATCTAGAAGTTGTATCTTTGACGATTGCACTGCCGAAATCGCTAATTTTCGCTATATACCGTGATGCACCAGTCGTGGGATCGCCCGGAAAGACGAGAATATTTTCCAACTTGACATCGCCGTGGATGATCTGGGAATGATGTAATGCCTCCAAACCCGCTGTGACGTCTCTGCATAGATACCTCCTATGGCTCCAGCTCTGAATGTCGGTGGGAGAATCCAACGTACCGAGATAATCGTTTAAAGAACCTAAGCTTGTGTATTCCATTACCAGAGATAAAGTCGATATATTGTTGGTAGCAAATGGGTCCTTCTCAAAGCCCAAAGTTTTGGTGACGTGTGGATGGTCCACAAATTCTGGATGTGCTGCAATCTTCAGTTCCATCAAAATCGCATCAACGACACTAACAGCAGGTTCGGAATTAGAACTGTTCTCAGCCGGCAACGGCTTCTTGACAGCAACAATAGTTCCTGTTTCGTTGTCTTCGCAGCGATGAACAACGAATGATGTTCCTTGGCCGACAAATGTTGGGTTTATCAAGCGATCATAATACACTGTGGGTCGACTGACAGCGGCAAGAAAATCCAGCAAATTGTTTGCCCCAGAAGTCCCAGGTTTAGTCCTTGTTGCTGGTGAATCCCAGAAAAGAAAATTTCCTCCTGATTTGTCGAGAATATGGCGATTCATGTGTGCTGTGATTGAACTCTATGTCATGAAATGGGGCGTATGGGTGGAAGAGACAATTGGGATAAGTCAGTCTCTTGTCACCTCGGTGATTGCCATCCAGATTAGGGGCTTTTGATCAAACTTGAAAGAAACTATCCGAGAGTTTGCCGACGGCCACCATCGATCGCGCGCCTGAATATGCAGTAGGCTGTGCACATTGTGCACAGTGCTTTGTGCATGTCATACGACACACTGCATTATGCGCCGCTATCTGAGGCATTTGAGGGCCACTCAGAATTGCAGGTGGGTTGTTGAGCTCCATCGATTAAATTTGTTCTTTCAGTGGTATTATTTCTGTAGTAGCTGGTGATAAAAATATTTATGGCCGATTTACCAAAATTACTTGATATGGTGTAAACCTTAGGCTACGAGATAAACTAAGGTGAAAGTGTGAGAGATCCACTTTCAGCTTAGCACGTGCAACACAAATCTACACAACCAGGAGCCAAAATCGAGGCCAAGTTTCTTATCAACTATACCGAAAACCCAGAAACGACAAACAGAAAACGACAACATGCTTCCCAAGAGCAGCGAAAGCAACACCGAACATCCAGACGATGAACTCAGAGCTACATTGCAGCATGAACTCATGGGCGCTTTTCTTGGGCGTTCTGAATACGACAGAGCCAGCGTCCTTACCCTGTATTGGGAAGAGGACGATTTTGAACCGCCTTGCAAAACGGAAGTTGAGATTGTGAACGAATTATTTCGGAACGACTTCCGCTATGAGACGGAAACCTTCGTAATTCCTTCAGAGAACTCGTACAATATGTTGGAATTGGCTTTAGTGGATTTCAAATGCCGCAACGATGGTCCGAACAACCTTCTTATCGTGTACTACTGCGGCCATGGAGATGAAAGTGTTGATCTTCATAGGGCTGTATGGTCTGCGTATGTCTCCCTCTGAGGATTTATCTTATCTAAATGGAAAAAGTCTAACTGTGTTTCCTCAGAAAGGGTTCGGGTGGTCCGGAAGCTAACTGGTTTCGCCTCCAGCCTACGTTACAGGAGGCTCGCGCAGATGTGCTCCTCATCTTGGACTGTTGTTTTGCAACACTAGCCGCAAAGAGTGGACAACTTGGGCGCTTATCTTTGCTGGCAGCAGCCCCAGATAATGGCAAAACACCATCACCGGGGCCATACTCATTCACGCGATTCTTCGTTGCAGAAACCCGGTCAGTGCTGCGAGAACAAAGATTTGTTCGACTCAGTGAGCTTCCTAGTCGTATACATCAACGAAGCATATGTTCCGACCCATACGCCAAATTTTCCCGTTGGCCAACAGGTCAACCGATTGGCAAAGCGGTCGATCTTTTGCTATACAGGTTAACCTATTGGCCAACGGGAAGATTTGGTGTATGGGTCAACCTACTGGCAAAGTGGTCAACCGGTGTACCAAGTTCACAATGCTATTTCCTTCCACAAAATTACTAGTATACACTCCCAGCGAACCGCTCAATCTATTCTTCCTCCTGCCCCTGCACATGCCGTACCCTTGTCACTCTTGCTGTATTTTGTCCTTGAACTGTTGTATTGGTTCTCTTTCTTGCACTCAGTCTGACAGCTGACCCAGCTCGCCCTGGACCCGGGGTTCGATTTACCAATCTGATTTGTAAGTGGCGATAAATTTCCGCAATCATACTCATCAGCATGACAGTACACTGAACACTGAACACTGAACTTGATTCTCCTTGCAGCGGCAGTGACCAGTGCATACAGCCTTGCAATTACAAGATACAGTTACTCGATTGCTGGTTGATTATTCCACTACTGCAGCGTGGAGTGTAATCTGCCAACATAAATATTTAGTTGAACTCCTGACAGACCTCATATGAAAAGCCTTCATTAATCTGGGAGGAATCTGGAATGCCTGTGGTAAACACTGGGGTGCCAGTGGAAGTCAAGGTAGTCATTATTGTAGGCGAGGAAATTTTAGTGGAGTTAGAAGAGACACAATGATGGAGAAGTAGGATAGACACGATAATGAAGAAGTAGGGTGAT
>Ga0307514_10000869_pt1 | contig 47727 bp, 38 predicted proteins | sample 16_EM_MG_FD_203088 | JGI IMG/M metagenome (GOLD analysis project Ga0307514, IMG submission 203088) | Populus trichocarpa ectomycorrhiza microbial communities from riparian zone in the Pacific Northwest, United States - 16_EM | ecosystem: Host-associated > Plants > Roots > Unclassified | place...
GCGCTGTCTCGACCAGGATCACGCATCAATTCGCGGCGCCCATCCCAGGAAGGCGTTGTCGGGGAGGAGGAAAGTTCGAAACGAGGCCTTGACAGGTTGTGGGTGGCGGCGGCGGTGACGACGCTGCCATCGACCGCATCACCATCCGCCAGCACGGCCAGGCTGCAACTGCCGGCACACGCCGCCGCCAGCCACATGGCCGGTCGCCGCAAGCGAAGAGGCGCGTCGATCCGGCGTGTCGAACCATCCCATGCGTGCATTGCAAGCCCCTCCAGTTGGAGATGGGCCGAGTATGACCGGCCCGATGGGCGCGGCGTGTCGGCCTCTACCGAAAGGCTTGTGAGACGCGGCCGACACCGCTGCAGCGCCGAGGGCTACTTTACACCGGCGCCTGCGCGGCGGTGCATCTGGAAGAAGTTCCACATCATCAGGCTCGCATCCGGCCCGACTTCGGCATTGAAGCGCAGCCGCGCGTCGCCGCCGCTCCAGGCGTGGTCCAGCCCGTTGATGCGGCACACCCGCACCAGCGGCGAACGGCCCCTGGCGTAGTCGAGCACCTGGTAGGCATGGCGTGGGCTGCGGCCGGCAGGCCGCGCCGGGTATTCCTGCGTCACCGGCAGATCGGTGTCGTCGGCGATGTGGTTGACCAGGCGAAACTGCTGGGCCAGCTGCATGAGATTGACCGAGCGCACCACCTTGTCCGCATCGCCCTGCAGCAGGATCGCCGGCATGCCCGGGAATTCGGGCGACAAGGCCATCTCGTCCACCGCCCGGACCAGGCTGTGGCTGGAGCCGTGCTGCATGGCCGAAAAGGCCCCCATGCGTGAGTCCACCGTGCCAAACACCGGGGCCGAATGCAGGCCCACGGCGGCAATCAGCTGCGGATGGCGCAGGGCCACGATCTGTGCCAGCGCCGCGCCGGCGGAAAGCCCGGCCACATAGACCCGGCTGGGGTCGATCGGCAGAGTGCGCATCACCTTGTGGATGGCGCCCACCACCCAGCGCACCTCGCCGCCGCCCTGCTGGGTGGCGCGCAGATGCCAGTGCCAGCAGCGGTTGCCGTCCACCGTGGCCAGCTGCTGCGGATACAGCACGGCGAAGCCCTTGCGCTGGGCCAATGCGTTCATGCGGGTGCCCTGGGCGAAATCGGCCGCGGTCTGGGTACAGCCGTGCAGCATCACCACCAGAGGCATGGGTTTTTTCTGGGCCGCGAGAGGCCGCGCGGGCACGAACATCCAGTAGTCCATGCGGCGCGATGGCGTCAGCAGGCCTTCGGCGGGCTCCAGGTGGTAGGAGCGCAGCCACTTGCCCTGCCCCGCCGGCGGCTTGCCGGCACTGCGAGCGGTGGTCGGTACTGTGGCGGAGGTGGGTTTGCGCGGCTTGCGCAGCTTGGACGCCTTGGAAGACGGCACGCTGCGCACGGCCGCGCGCGAAGCCGTCGGCGCCTGGAGCAGGCCGATCGACCGCAACACCTTCTTGACCGGGTCCTTGCGCTGGCCTTTGCCGGACGCGGGTGCGCCGAGCAGGCTGCGCATCAGCGCCGTGCCCTGGCGCTGCTGAACCTTGCTGATGCGCTTGAAACTTTTCAGCCACAAGCTGCTGAGACTTTTGCGCATGAATGAATGAACCTGAATTTGCTGCACTGCAGCAATTGTCAGACTATCCAGGGTCGTGTGCCGCCCCAAACCTCAATTCACACGTCATCTGCGAGAAAAGTCCGAGACAGTTTGTGTACTGCGTATACACACGGTAAAGACGCTTGACTTAGTCCCGCTCCGGCGCTATGGCCTCCGCATAATCGTACAACGCCCCCAGGATTTCTTCACCGCGTTCGTCGGCGTTTTCCGAAAGCGTGTCGATCTGCGCAAAAAACGCATCGATGCTGCGTGCCCCATCCGCCCCGTCAAAAAGCCGCGCCGCGCGGTGGTCGAGCCAGCGCGCCTGCTCTTCTTCGCTCAGGGTGGCCGGGAAATTGCGCGCGCGGTAGCGAAACACCAGTTCCTCCAGCCGCGCGTCGTCGAAGCTGTGGCGGGCCGTGGCCAGCTGCGCTGGCGACAACGTACGCAGGCGGTCGAGCCGGCGCCGGTCGTCCGCACTCGGAAAGCCGCCGTACAGGTCTTCGTCGATGTCGGCCTTCTGTTCCTGCGCCGGCCGCTGGAAGACTTCGGGCCAGATCGCGCTCATGTCGGGCAGGGCCGCCGCCAGCTGGCCGTGCCGCAGCTGCGCTTCCATGTCCAGCCCCCAGCGCTCTGCCATGGCCGGCGAGAGCGTCTTCAGATTGGCCACCACCATTGGCGATTTGTTCAGGTGAATGGTCTTGACCGGCAGGCGCGACACACCTTCGGGCAGGGCATCGGCCTTGCTGAAAAGACGCAGGCGGACGTCTTCGGCACGCATCGTGCCCAGCTCGCGCGGGTCATGGGCCAGATCCCAGGCGATGAGTTCGTTGCGGTTGCTCGGGTGCATGGCCAGCGGCCACATCAGCGCCAGGCAGCCACGCTCGACGCCGAACATGCCCGAGATGTGCAGGAACGGCCGCGCGGCCTGCAGCGTGGTCGGCAGGCCGAGCTCGGCGGCCACGCGCTCCTTCTTGTGCAGGCCGAAGCAGAAGTCGAACAGCCGCGGCTGCGCCGTGCGGATCAGCCGCGCCAGCGCGATGGTGGCCCGCACGTCGGACAAGGCGTCATGCGCCGCGTCGTGCGCCAGGCCGTTCGCGGCACTCAGATGCTCGAGCCGGAAGCTCACGCTGCCCTCGGCATTTTTCGGCCAGCTGATGCCATCGGGCCGCAGCGCATAGGCGGTGCGCACCACGTCCAGCAGGTCCCAGCGGCCGCAGTGGTTTTGCCACTCGCGCGCATACGGGTCGATGAGGTTGCGCCACAGCATGAAGCGCGTGATCTCGTCATCGAAACGAATGGTGTTGTAGCCCACGCCGATGGTGCCCGGCGCGCCCAGCGCCTGCACGATCTGCGCGGCGAAGTCGTGCTCGGGAATACCGCGCTCCAGGCAGGTCTGCGGCGTGATGCCGGTGATCAGGCAGGACACCGGGTCGGGCAGGAAGTCCGGCGCCGGCTGGCAATACAGCATGATCGGCTCGCCGATCTCGTTGAGTTCGGCATCGGTGCGGATGGCCGCGAACTGCGCCGGCCGGTCGCGCCGCACCTGGGCGCCGAAGGTTTCGTAGTCGTGCCAGAGAAAGGTTTGCGCGGGCCGCGCTTCGGTGGCGGAAGTGGGCATGGGTTTCAGCGCCGGCCCAGGGCCACGTCGACACCGCGGTTGGCCAGCATGTCGGCGCGTTCGTTGCCGGGGTTGCCGTTGTGGCCGCGCACCCAGCGCCAGTCGATCTTGTGGCCGCCGCCCGCCACCAGCTTGTCCAACTGCTGCCACAGTTCCACGTTTTTCACCGGCTCCTTCGAAGCGGTGCGCCAGCCGCGCGCCTTCCAGCCCGGCAGCCATTCGGTGATGCCCTTGAGCACGTACTGGCTGTCCAGGTACAGCGTGACCTGGCAGGGCTGCTTCAACGCCGTCAGGCCCTGGATCACGGCCATCATTTCCATGCGGTTGTTGGTCGTGCCCGGTTCGCCGCCGCACAGCTCTTTTTCGAGCGTGCCCCACTTCAGGTACACGCCCCAGCCACCGGGGCCCGGGTTGCCCTTGCAGGCGCCGTCGGTGTAAATCTCTACTTGGTTCAAACGAAATCCTCTTGTGAAAACGAAGGGGGTTGTAACAGATGCCGAGAGCAGCCTCAGAACCGCCCGAGATGATCGCGCCGATGGCCCCGGTTGGCCACCGGCATCGGCGCGCTGGCGCGGGCCTTGGCCTGTTTCCAGCCGGCGCCGAGCAGGCGCATGCCGCGCACGCGCTTGACGGCCACCAGGAAATACACGCCGCCGAAAATCGGCCACCAGCGTTCGCCGGCGCGGTCCATCCACTCGAAGCGGTTCAGCCAGGCCTGGCTGCCCACCGAGGGCCGGTAGCAGCCGAAACGCACCGATTCCACCTCGAAACTGAGCAGCTTCAACCAGTCGCGCAGGCGCCAGAAGCCGATGAACTCGCCAGCATCGGGCAGGTACAGCTCGCCGAAGCCCAGGCGCTGGTACACGCGGGCACGCCGCTGGCGCATGCCCCAGAGGCTGGCCGGATTGAAGCCGCAGACCACCACCCGGCCCTCGGGCACCAGCACCCGCTCCACCTCGCGCAGCGTGGCATGCGGGTCGGGGCTCAGCTCCAGCGCGTGGGGCAGCAGCACCAGGTCCAGGCTGCCCTCGGCGAACGGCAGGGCGGCGAAATCGGTCACCAGGGTGGCGGCCCGCGCGCCGGGCCTGGGGTCGTCGCTGGCTAGCCAGCGGTGCGGCATGCGGTTATCCTGCAGGCCGTGCAGCGCGGGCAGGCCGAGCTGCAGCGCGTGGTAACCGAAGACGTCGGCCACCGCCTCGTCGAAGCGCGCCTGCTCCCAGTCCAGCAGGTAGCGGCCGGGTGGGGTTTCAAACCACTCCTGCAAACCTATAATTTGACCGCTCATGAACTTACTTCCGCTGCCCGCCTTCGCGGATAACTACATCTGGCTGGTACACGACGGTCGCCGTGCATTGGTGGTGGACCCGGGTGACGCGCAGCCGGTGTTCGACGTACTGCAAAAACTGGGTTTGCAACTGGACACGATTCTAGTCACGCACCACCATGCCGACCACACCGGCGGTGTCGACGCCTTGCGCGATGCCACCGGCGCCCGGGTGTACGGCCCGTCGCGCGAACGTATTCCCGAGCCGCTGCTGCGATTGAACGGTGGGGACACCTTCACCGCGCTGGGCCTGCAGTTCGAAGTCATCGACGTGCCCGGCCATACCGCGGGCCACATCGCCTTCTATTGCGCCGGCTTCGATGGCGCACCGGTGGTGTTCTGCGGCGACACCTTGTTCTCCGGCGGCTGCGGCCGGCTTTTCGAGGGCACCCCGGCACAGATGCTGGCTTCGCTTTCCGCGCTGGCCGCCCTGCCCGCCGCCACCCGCGTATGCTGCGCCCACGAATACACCCTGGGCAATCTCAAATTTGCGCGGGCGGTGGAACCTGGCAATGCCGAGTTGATCCACTACACAGCCCGGTGCGAAGCGCTCAGGGCCGACCACCAGCCGACCGTGCCTTCGCACATCGGGCTGGAGAGGCAGATCAATCCTTTTTTACGCACCCGCGAAGCCGCCGTCCGGCAGGCCGCGCAGGTGTTCGACAACCACACCAGCCACGACGAAGCCAGCGTGTTAGGCGCGCTTCGTACCTGGAAAAACCAATTCAAATGAAACTTCACCAGTTCATCGGTCTGGCCACCCTGCTTTGGCTCACCGGTTGCGCCAATCTGGCCAACAAGACCGACAAGGATTCCGCCGCCCTCCCCTCCGCCGTCGCCAAATCGGACAAATCCCCTTCCGCCGACTACCCCCTCGGCCGGCTGCGCCCCATCACCGCGGCCGAGGCCAGTTCGCGCGGTGTGGCGCAACTGGCGCCGCCGGCTGATCTGTGGGAGCGCATCCGCCGCGGCTTTGCCATGCCCAACCTCGAAAGCGACCTGGTGGTCGACCGCGAGCAGTGGTACGCCACCCGGCCCGACTACATCCTGCGCATGACCGAGCGCTCGAAGAAATACCTGTTCCACATCGTCGAGGAGCTCGAGCGCCGCGACATGCCGACCGAGCTGGCCCTGCTGCCCTACATCGAAAGTGCATTCAACCCGCAAGCCGTGTCCAGCGCCAAGGCCGCCGGCATGTGGCAGTTCATGCCGGCCACCGGCAACTACTTCGAGCTGCGGCAAAACGTGTTCCGCGACGACCGGCGCGACGTGCTGGCCTCGACCCGCGCCGCGCTCGACTACCTGCAAAAGCTGCATGACATGTTCGGCGACTGGCAGCTTGCGCTGGCCGCCTACAACTGGGGCGAAGGCAGCGTGAGCCGCGCCATCGCGCGCAACCAGAAGCTCGGCCTGCCCACGGGTTATGCCGATCTCAACATGCCGGCCGAAACCCGCATGTACGTGCCCAAGCTGCAGGCCGTGAAGAACATCGTGGCCCATCCCGAGCTGTTCAAGGCCGACCTGCCGTTGATCGAAAACCACCCCTACTTCCAGTCGGTGGACATTTCGCGCGACATCGACGTGGCCCTGGCGGCCAAGCTGGCCGACGTGAGCCTGGACGACTTCAAGGCGCTGAACCCGTCGGCCCACCGCCTGGTGATCCTGGCCGCGGGCACGCCGCAGATCCTGCTGCCCTGGGACAACGCCAATGTGTTCCGCCGCAACCTCGAGGCCTATACCCAGGGGCAGTACGCGAGCTGGACGGCCTGGACCGCGCCCACCACCATGAGCGTGAGCAGCATCGCGCAGCAGGTGGGCATGAGCGAGGCCGACCTGCGCAGCATCAACAACATTCCGCCGCGCATGCTGGTCAAGGCCGGCTCCGCACTGGTGGTGCCGCGCTCGGCCAAGATGGACGACGTGACCGGCCAGGTGGCCGACCATGCGCAGCTCAGCCTCGCGCCCGAGATCGTCAACCGCAAGGCGGTGATCAAGGCCGGCCGCAAGGACAGCGTGGCCAGCATCGCTGCCCGCTACAAGCTGAGCGTGGCCAGTGTCGCCGACTGGAACAATGTCAAGCCCTCGGCCGCGTTCAAGGCCGGGCAGGCGGTCACCGTCTACCTGCCGGTCACCATACGAGCCTCCACCCAGAGAACGGGCCGCGTCACGTCGAGCAACATCCAGAAAACTTCGCGCAAGCCGGCCAACACCGTGGTGCGCAAGACGCGCAAGAAGTAAGCGGCCCCGCGATCCTTGCCCCTCTACAGTTTTTCGGTTTCGCCGCCGCGCGGCTGCCATTTCATGAGCCGGCGCTCAACCTGGCTCACCGCGCCATCGAGCAGCAGCGCAAACACCGTGAGCACCACGATGCCGGCGAACACGGTGTTCACGTCGAAGGTGCCCTCGGCCTGCAGGATCAGGTAGCCCACGCCGCGCGCCGAGCCCAGGTACTCGCCCACCACCGCACCCACGAAAGCCAGGCCCACCGAGGTGTGCAGGCTGGAAAACACCCAGCTCGTGGCGCTGGGCAGGTAGACGGTGCGCAGCAATTGCTTGCGGTTGGCGCCCAGCATGCGCGCGTTGGCCAGCACCACCGGGCTCACCTCCTTCACGCCCTGGTAGACATTGAAGAAGACGACGAAGAACACCAGCGTCACCGCCAGCGCCACCTTGCTCCAGATGCCCAGGCCGAACCACAACGCGAAGATCGGCGCCAGGATCACCCGCGGCATGGAATTGGCGGCCTTGATGTAGGGGTCGAGCAGCAGGCTCGCCAACGGTGCCAGCGCCAGCCAAAGGCCGCACACCAGCCCCAGCCCGGTGCCGATGCCGAAGGCCAGCACGGTCTCAAGCAAGGTCGTGCCCAGGTGCCGATAGATGTCGGCACGGCCCGGCAGGCCGTCGGGGAACAGCGCGCTCGCGCCAAAGCCGAAGGGCATGAACCACGACCACACCCGGCCCGCCACCTGGATCGGCTCGCCAAGGAAGAACGCCAGCCGCTGGTCGCGCGAAGCCAGATGCCAGGCGCCAAGCAAAACGAGCAGCAGGCCGACCTGCCAAAGGCGCAGTGAGCGGCCAGTCATCATCAGGCGACTTTCTTCTGCAGTTGCTGCGCGTAGCCCTTCAACACCTCGTCGCGCAGCACCGCCCAGATCTGGGTGTGCAGCGCGACGAAACGCGGATGCGCCCGCACCTCGGCCACGTCGCGCGGGCGCGGCAGGTCGACGCTGAATTCGCCGATCGGATGTGTGCCGGGCCCGGCCGACAGCACCACCACGCGGTCGCTGAGCGCGATGGCTTCGTCCAGGTCATGGGTGATGAACAACACGGCCTTCTTGCGCGCCGCCCACAGGGCCAGCAATTCGTTTTCCATCAGTTGACGGGTCTGGATGTCGAGCGCACTGAAGGGCTCGTCCATCAGGATGATGTCCGGATCGAGCGCCAGCACCTGGGCCAGCGCGGCACGTTTGCGCATGCCGCCCGAAAGCTCGTGCGGATAACGCCCGGCAAAGGCTTCGAGCCCCACCCGCGCCAGCCAGCCCAAGGCCTGCTGGCGCGCCTGGTTGTCGGGCACGCCGCGGTATTCGAGGCCGGCCATCACGTTGGCCAGCGCGCTGCGCCAGGGCATCAGCGCCTCGGCCTGGAACATGTAGCCGGCACGCCGGTTGATACCTGTGAGCGGCTGGCCGAACACCCGGATCTCGCCGCCGGAAGGCGCGAGCAGGCCGGCGGCGATATTGAGCAAGGTGGATTTGCCGCAGCCGGTGGGGCCGACCACTGAAACGAATTCACCGGCGCCGACATGCAGCGTGGTGTCGGCCACCGCCGTGTAGCGGCCCTGCCCCGCGCCTTCCTTCGACTTGAATGTGCAAGAGATACCGAGGAACTCGAGCGCGTGGTCGGGCATGCTGGATGAGGCGGCGGTGATCAGGCTTTGAACTTGTCTTTGGCGCGCAACGCGAATTCGTTGGTGTAGATCTTGGCGAGATCAATCTTATCGGCTTTGACCGTGGGGTCAAAACTCGCCAGCGCCTTGAGCGCCGTGGCCGGCCCTTCTTCGGGCACCAGGCCGTTGGGCGAGATGGCTTCGCGCACCTTGCTGAACGAGGCCAGGTACAGCGCACGGTCGCCAAGCAGATAACTTTCGGGCACGGTCTTGATGATGTCGCTCGGGCCGGCGGTCTGCAGCCACTTGAGGCCGCGCACGATGGCATTGGCCAGGGCCTGGGTGGTGTTGGGGTTCTTGCGGATGAACTCGGCCGGCGCATACAGGCAGGCGGCCGGCATCGTGCCGCCGAACACCTCCTGCGAGCCCTTGAGCGTGCGGGTGTCGGAGATGATGCGCACCTCGCCCTTTTGCTCCAGCATGGTCATCACCGGGTCGGTGTTGCTCATGGCGTCGATCTGGCCCGAACGCAAGGCGGCGAGTGCGCCAGCGGCCGTGCCCACGCCGATGTAGCTCACGTCACCGGGGTGGATACCGGCGCGCGACAGCACCAGGTTGGCCACCATGTTGGTCGACGAACCGGGCGCCGACACGCCGATCTTCTTGCCCTTCAGGTCGGCCAGCGTCTTGTAGTCGGGCATGGTCTTGTTGGAGACGCCGATGGCGATCTGCGGCGCGCGCCCCTGCAGCACGAAAGACTGGAAGAACTGGTTCTTGCTCTGCAGGTTGATGGTGTGCTCGAACGCACCCGAGCACACATCGGCCGAACCGCCGACCACGGCCTGCAGCGCACGCGCGCCGCCGGCGAAATCACTGATCTCCACCTCCAGCCCCTCGGCCTTGAAGTAGCCGAGTTGTTCGGAGATGGTCAGCGGCAAATAGTAGAACGCGGCCTTGCCGCCGACGGCCAGCGCGATGCTGGTCTTTTCGAGCTTGCCCTGCGCACGCAAGGCAGGTGCTGCCACGGCCGCCACAGCGACGACAGCGCCCGTGGTGAAGCTGCGGCGATTGAGAAGAAGTGGGTGCATTTCAGTTGGTGGTGTATGAATCCGGCCTACACAAAGCTTAACCAGATCAACCGCCAACCGGCACTAGGGCATCCCCAGGGGGTTTTTAGGCAACAAACCCAAGGGATCAACGCCGGTCGACCAGCGCGTGGGCAATCGTGCCCAGGTCCACATATTCGAGTTCGCTGCCCACCGGCACGCCGCGTGCCAGCCGCGTGACCCGCAAGCCCCGCGCCTTCAGCGTCTCGCCAATGACATGGGCCGTGGCCTCGCCCTCGGCAGTGAAGTTGGTCGCCAGGATCACCTCCTGCACCACGCCGTCGCTGGCGCGCTCAAACAACTTCTGCAGCCCGATGTCCTTCGGGCCGATACCGTCGAGCGGACTCAGCTTGCCCATCAGCACGAAATACAAGCCCTTGTAGGCCCCGGTGCGCTCCAGTGCCGACTGGTCGGCCGGTGTCTCCACCACACACAGCTTGCCCGCGTCGCGCGTCGCGTCCTGGCAGGTCTCGCACACCGCGTTCTCGGTAAAGGTATGGCAGCGCTCGCAATGCCGCACATGGTTGGCCGCCTGCGACAAGGCCTGCGCCAGCACCTGCGCGCCCTCGCGGTCATGCTGCAGCAGGTGAAACGCCATGCGCGAGGCCGACTTCACGCCCACACCGGGCAGGCGCCGCAGGCCCTGGATCAACGCATTGAGTGAGCTGGAGTCAGCTGCCATGGCACACCCCCAGGTCGCTCACTTCGTGTAGCTCCCACCCCCTTGCAGGGGGCGACACTGGCAGCCCGGCAAAGCCGGTTCTGCGGTGTCCTGGAACAGGCCTTGCACTGCGTGCGGCCCTGGGCGGAGTGATCAAAAGGGGAACTTCATGCCGCCGGGCAGGCCTGGCATACCGGCGGTGAGCTTGCCCAGTTTTTCCTGGCTGGTTTCCTCGGCCTTGCGCACCGCGGCGTTGAAGGCGGCGGCCACCAGGTCTTCGAGCATGTCCTTGTCTTCGCCGAGCAGGCTCGGGTCGATGGTGATGCGCTTGACGTCGTGTTTGCAGGTCATCAGCACCTTCACCAGGCCGGCACCGGATTCACCGGTGACTTCGACGAAGGCGAGTTCGTCCTGGGCCTTTTTCAGGTTGTCCTGCATCGCCTGGGCTTGTTTCATCAGGCCGGCGAGTTGTCCTTTGTTGAACATGAATTTTCCTAAGAGAGAAAGAAAAAGTTAAAGAGGCTTGATGCTGCCAGGCACGATTTTCGCGCCAAAGTCTCGCATCATCGATTGAACAAAGGGATCCTCGAGCACGATCTCTTCGGCCAGGCGTTGTTTCTCGGCGGTGGCGGCCGCATTGCGGCGTGCCGGGCAGTCGCTGACCACACCGACTTCGACGCTCAGCGCGGCCTGCACGTCCGCTCCGGCCTGCGCCCCCAACGCCACGCGCAGGCGTTCGCGGCTGGCCGGCTGGTTGAGCGACTCGCGCTCCACGCGCAGCATCCAGTGGTTGCCGTCCCTGGCCACGAGTTGCGACTGCAGCGCAAGCTCACGCGCCAGCGCGGTGATGGCCTCGCAGGCAATGAGTTGCTGCACCGTGGCATACCAGAGGTCGCCCTCTTCCGTCGGCACAAATGTGCTGGCCATCGGCCGGCCGGCCGCGGCGGAAGCCAGCGACGCCGGCCGCGGCTGCAGGCGCTCGCCTGGCTCGGACTGCACCCGCACCGGCATCGCCACCACCGCACTCGCAGCAGGCGCCGCGTCCGGGGCTGGCGTGGGCGCATCCACCGCATCTTCCCATGGCGGTGTCTGCGCGGCGGGTGGCGCGGCGGCAACCGGCGGGCTCAGCGACGCCTCGTCCATCTCTGGCGCAGATTCAGGCGCTTCAGGGGCTTCGGGTGGTTCAGCCGCAACAGGCACAGACGCCTCAACGGGCGCTGGCGCTAGTGCAGGCGTGGGCGCAGGCGGCGAAACCGGTGCACTTGGCACCGCCAGCGCCGGCCTGGGCCCGTCATTCAGAGTTTTTTTTTCCGCCGAGGTCCGCACCGCACTGCCGGGCTTGAAGGCCAGCAGGCGCAGCAGCACCATGGTGAGCGCCGCGTATTCGTCGGGCGCCAGGCCCAGTTCGGCGCGGCCGTGCAGGCACAGGCTGTAGAGCAACTGGGTTTCGTCGGCCGGCATGGCTTCGGCCAGCCGCGCGGTTTCACCGGCTTCGGGGTCGGCCGCGTCTTGTGTGCCGCCGGCCCAGCCGGGCACGGCCTGGATCACCGCCATGCGCTGCAGCACCGTACTCATCTCCTCGAGCGTGGAGGCCGCGCTCAGGCCGTTCAGGCGCAAGGCTTCGGTGGTTTCGACCACGGTCTTGCCGTCGCCCTGGGCCAGCGCATCGATGAGCCGGAACACATAACTGCGGTCCACGCTGCCCAGCATCTGGCGCACCGTGGCCTCGGTGAGCTGGCCGCTGCCGAAGGCAATCGCCTGGTCGGTCAGCGACAGCGCGTCACGCATCGAGCCGCGTGCGGCCCGCGCCAGGAGGCGCAGCGCCAGCGGCTCGGCCGGCACCTGTTCGGTCTGCAGCACCTGCGTGAGGTGCGACAGCACGGTCTCGGGCGCCATCGGCCGCAGGTTGAACTGCAGGCAGCGCGACAGCACGGTGACCGGCACCTTCTGCGGATCGGTGGTGGCCAGCACGAACTTCAGATATTCGGGCGGCTCCTCCAGCGTCTTCAGCATGGCGTTGAAGGCGGTGTTGGTGAGCATGTGCACTTCGTCGATCATGAAGACCTTGAAGCGGCCCTGCACCGGCTTGTAGACCGCCTGCTCAAGCAGCGCCTGCACCTCGTCCACGCCGCGGTTGGAGGCCGCGTCGAGCTCGGTGTAATCGACGAACCTGCCGCTGTCGATGTCGGTACAGGCCTGGCACACGCCGCAGGGGCTGGCGGTGATACCGCCGGTGCCGTCCACGCCCTGGCAGTTCAGCGACTTGGCCAGGATGCGCGACACCGTGGTCTTGCCCACGCCGCGGGTGCCGGTGAACAGATAGGCATGGTGCAGCCGCTGGGTCGTCAGCGCATTGCCGAGCGCCTGTACCACGTGCTCCTGCCCCACCATTTCGGTGAAATTGCGGGGACGGTACTTGCGGGCGAGCACGAGATAGGACATGCGCAGATTCTAAGGTGGTGTACCGCGCGAAATGGAACCGGAGGCTGTGTTGTACAAGAACTCTCGAAACAAGGCCCACGCGCCGCAAGGACATGCGATCGTCGCCTACAATATGCGCTGACGGGCCTTCCCGCATGGTGAAGCGGCCAACCGGGTCAGGTGGGGAACCAAGCAGCCCTAACTGTGGAGCCAGTGCCGGGGTCAAGGCTCGTCAACCTCATTCCATTCTGGTGTCGCCACGACGCCAGCATTCTTCCTCTCAGCAGCGCGCAGCGTCCCATCTCTGCCCTCGCACAAACCGTTCTTACCCAGCTTGGTGGACGGTAGCGCCGATCGACCTGTCAGTTCCTGCAAAACACGGCTCCCGGGGTAACACTTCGCCGAGCTTGTTACGTAAGATGCCTAGTTGCTGCAGCGCGCAATGACTCCTCGCTGCAGGTTCGTCCACACGAGTCTGCTACAACTGGGAGGAAATAATGGATTTTCACATCCGTTCGATGTTCCGCGCGCTGTGCCTTGCCGCCAGCACGCTGGTGTTGCCCACGGCCTGGGCTGGGCTGCTACCCAACTACCCTGCCATGGTCGTGTTCGGCGACAGCCTCTCCGACACCGGCAACGACTTCATATCGACCACGGCACAAAACATGGTGCCGGCGATTCCGCCGTCCGTCACGCCCTACGCCACCTACTGGAAGGGCCACTTCACCAACGGACCGGTGGCGGTCGAATACCTGTGGCGCTTGCTGGGGCGCAAAAACAGCAACGAAGTTGTGCCCTCGGTGACTTCGCCCAGCCTCGAAAAGGGTGGCGTCAGTTTCGCCTTCGGCGGCTCTGCCTCGGGGCTTTCCAACCTCACGCCGAGCGGCTTTCCGGTGCCGGGCCTGCTGGGCCAGGTAGGGCTCTACACCAATGCGCTAGGCGGCAAGAAGGCCAACCCCAACGCGCTGTACACGGTATGGACCGGCTCGAACGACTACCTGCAGAACATCACCGGCAGCCCTTATGTGGTGGTGGGCAACATCGCCCAGGCCATCCGCACGCTGTATGCCTTGGGTGCACGGGACTTCATGGTGCCCAACCTGCCCAATCTCGGGAACACGCCGCTGATCAATGCGCAGGGCCTGAGTGTGCAGTTCACCCAACTGAGCAAGGACCACAATGCGCTGCTGGAATCCACGCTGACCGGCCTGTCCGCAAGCCTGCCGAAGGCCAGGTTCATTCGTGTGGACGTGTACGCGCTGGGCGAGGCCCTGATTTCCAGTGGCCTGGTTTCGGCTGACATGCCGGCGATTGAATACCTGTCGCCCGGCACCGGCGCGGCGGACTGCCTGTTCCGCAACCCCGCTACCTGCGTGGACGTGACACAAACCGGCTACCTGCCGCCCTTCCTGTTCTGGGACGTGCTGCATCCCACGACCCAGGTGCATGGCGCCATCGGCACCGCCATGTTCGTGGCGCTCGTGAAGCGTGAGAAGAAGGACCGGGGCGAAAAGAACGATTGACCGTCCACGCTCCCGCGGCCAAGCGTCTAGCGTCTAGCGGGTCTGCACCTTGCCGACCACACAGGCGGCCTGCACGATACGCTCTGCCGGATTGGGCTGCATGTCGAGGAAACCCATCTTCGGCATGTCGGCATCGGCATACTCCACCTCGCGGCTCGGCCCGGTCCACAACGGGCCGTTGAACAGCTCCAGCTTGCGAAACCGCGCCTCGTTGTTGTCGCAGTCGATCTGCACGGCGGACAGATAGGAGCGGTAAGGCGCACCATCAAAACCCTGGCGCGGGGCCGCGCGGCTGGTGCGGATCTTCATGACGCGCAGGTTCGAAAAAACCACCACGGAATCGGGTGCAACCTGCACCGTGTCCACGGTCGCGTCGCCCGGATCCCCGGTGATGGAAAACCAGATGTCGGCCCAGGCGCTACCCAGGCCTGCCAGCAGCAGCGCGAAGCCGACACATGCGCGCCGGTTTCTTCTGCGAAGGGTGGTGGTGTTGCCGCTCATCACGTCGAGGGTAACGCCTGAACTGACCCCAAAGGCCGATTTCCTGACAAACACTTACCACCATTTGCACTCTCGCACGCACATATGACTAACGGTCGCAGACCGGGCAATTGAGCATGCTCACCGGCGGCAGCCAGAGCTCGATGACGCCCGGCGTGGCCTGCAGCCGTCGCGGCAACCCACGGATCCAGACCGGGTCGGCATCGGCCTGCGGGTCGGTCCATGGCGGGCCGACGAAGCGCGCCAGCGCGGCCGCGCAGCTGTCGCTGGCCGGGTCGTGCAGCACGAAGGTGGGCTTGGGCCAGGGCACGGCGCGGCGCTGCTGGCGGAGTTCGGCGCTGCGCACCACGTTTTCGATCGGCGCCACCTGCACCAGGTTGCCCGGCTGGGCCTGCAACGCCTCGCGCAAGGCCGTCGCCGCGGGCCGCGAGGCTTCGTCGTAGATCTGCAGGTAGAGCGTGCTGCTGCCGCCACCCGGGCGCGCACAGGCCTTCAGCGGCATGGCGTTCAGGCTTGCCGCAGCGGCCGCCGTGGCTGCTGCCGCGGCGGGGGGCTCGGCGTTCATGTCGGGGGCAGGTGCGGCACCGACTGGCGCAGGCATCAGCGATGGCGAGGGCATCGGTGCCGTGGCAACCACCATCGGCAGCCGACCCAGTGTCGGGAAATAAGCCGCCACCGACCGCCAGACCTTGGCCGCGGCCTCGGCCTGTTCGGCCGGCGAGATGCCCGGGTGCCAGTAATTGAGCGCGGTGTCCTCGGTCGGCGTCTTGCGCACCAGCGTGCACAGGTCGCTCTGCATGCGCTGGTAGGCCGCCAGGCAGCCCGGGGCGGAGGTGATCTCCTTGCGGCATTCTTCGGCGATGCGCCCGGCCAGGCGCTCCATGCCGGCCTGCTCCAACGGCCGCATCGAGGCGCTGCCGCGCAGCTCGAACAGCAGCGAGGCCTGGGTCACCACATGCTCGGGAATCTGCGGGCAGGCGCCGTCCATGCCCTGCAGGCCCTTGGACACATCGGTGAACAGCTGGCGAGTTTCGGTCTGCTCGTCGCTGCGATTACGCTGCAGCTGGTCCTGCACCTGCCACATCGACAGCAGCAGCGTGCCCGAGAACCCGACACCCAGCGTGGTGCCGATGGCCGTGGCCCGCGCACCGCGCCGCCACAGCGGCTCGGCACGCGGCGCGGCATCGCTCTTGGTGCCACACAGCCGCGCCGAGATGCGGATGTTGTGCCGTGCCGGGCTGCGCCAACCCGGCAATTGGGCCAGCCAGTCGTCGTGCAGCGCGCGGCCGAAGTCTTCGCCCAGGCGGTGGTAACTCTCCCATTGGGCTTCGTCGAAAGACTGGTCGCCGGTCGATTCATGCGGAAAGCTGTCGTGCTTCTGCGCGTAGGCCAGCAGGTCCACGTCCAGCGCGTCATGCAGGTTGGGCTTGACCACCAGCATCGAACCCTCGGGGCGGTACGGCGCGCCCGGCTGGCCGTCTTCCCCAGCCGGGCCGGGCCGCTCGCGGTAACGGATGCGCGCCAGCAGCACGCCGCGGCAGGAATGGTTGTTGGCCATGTCCTCGGGCGAGAGCACGGTGATCATCGCCGGGTCCATGCTGAACAGCCGCGAGGCCTCGTCCTGGCTGTAGAAGTCGATCTCCGCACCGAAGTCGATGCGGGCCTTGCGCACCAGGTTTTCCAGGTCGCCGAACTCGTAGTTGGCGTCGCAGCTGGCGTCCGACAGGATGATGAAGTCCAGTTCACGCTTGAGCAGCGCATAGACGCCGGTGTTCTCGAAATGCCCGCCGTCCGACAGATACCACCAGGGCCGCTCCACACCGAAGAAAGTGGCCGAGGCTTCGCTTGAGAGCATCAACGGCTTGGGCAGGCAGCGCCAGGCGATGTCGCTCAGCCAACGCAGGCTGACACGTTCGCGCGGCGCGCGCATCCAGTGCCCCAGCCGCACGCCAAGAAAATACACCAGCAGCGCCAGCCCGCGCGAGGTGTAGGCGCCCGCCCCCGGCGACGCGGCCGCGCCAGACACCGCCACCCAGCGGCCCAGCGTGCCGGCATCGAACCCGCTGCGCATGCCGACGAACGCTTCGGGCCCGATCTCGAAGCCGCGCCAGGTGGCCGTCACCGCCGTGCCCTTGCGGTCGGCGTTGTACAGGCCGCTCTGGTCGTCGCGGGTCTGGTTCAGGCAGGTGTTCACCAGGTGGATCGGCCCGCCCGCGGTTTCGGGCCGGTAGCTGGCCAGGCGCGTATCGTCGCCCTCCACCACCGTGGTCACGTCGGCATGGTGCGGATGGTCCTTGTCGATGCTGCGCCGCAGGTTGCCCACCGCCAGGTAGGCCCGCGTCAGGCGGCCGCGGTAGAAGCTGTGCAGCGACGAGGTGTTGGCCATCTGCGCATTGCCGGCGGTCAAGGCCATCCACACCAGCCAGCCGAAGAACAGCAGGCCGGCACGCATCGCGGCCGGCACGTCGCGCAGGCCGCTGAAGGTCTCGGGCGCGAAGATGAACCACTGCAGCACCGTCATCCAGGCCGTCACCAGCGCGGCCACGCCAAACAGGCTGCCCACGCTGAGCACGCGCGGCAGCCAGTTCTGCGCCTGCTTGCTGGTCTCGGCGGCGATCTGCTGCAGCGGCTGGACCAGACCGCGCAGCACCACCAGCACCAGGCTGCCCACGCCCACACCGCCCCACAGCCACTGGTTGCCGGTCAGGAACTCCTCCAGCACCCACCAGCTGATGCGGTCGAGCGCGCCCATGGCGGCCAGCCCGAGCGAGGCCAGCAGCACCACCCGCAGCGCCCGCGTGAGCCAGTTGCGCAGCCGCGCCACGCTCAGCGCATAGGTCTCGGACGTGCAGCACAGCCAGCCCAGCACGATCACCTGCCCCAGCGCCAGCGACACCAGCGCCAGCAGCCCCGCGGTGGGCCAGTTGAGCCCATGGCGCACCGGGTCCACCGTGCCGCCAGGCTGCAGCAGCCGCCACAGCACCCAGGCCGAGGCGGCCGCGGTCAGCATGAACAGGCCGTCGCGCAGGCCCGGACGCTGGCGCACGCTGTTGGGCACGGCATCGCGCTTGCCGCCGCCGTGGCCGTCGCTTTCGCGTTCGGGCGCATCCCTTGCCGCCCAGTAGCCGGCGATCAGGCCCGGCGCGGCAACGGCCCACAGCCCCACCGCCAGCGGCCACCAGGGGTTGTACCAGCGTTCCCAGCCCGCCGGGTCCACCCATTGCTGGCTGTGCTGCAGCAGATGCGGCGCCACGATGACCAGGCCGAACAGGCAGCAGGCGAACATGAACTCGGTATGGATCGCCAGCCAGGCGCGCAGGTAGGTGACCACCGCGATGCCGGTGTCGCGCGAGCCCGCCGGCGTGAGGTAGCGGCCGTTGCGGCGCAGCCATTCGAGCACCGAAGAACCGCTGTCGGCCAGCATGGCCTCGGCCCGGCGCAGCCCGTAGGCCGCCACCAACCGGCCGAACATGCCGCCGATGTAGCCGCCGCCAGACACCGTGGACAGGTAATCGAGCCGGCCCAGCAGGCCTTCGCCGGCCAGCGTAGGCTGGGTTGCAGCCGGCTCAGCCGGTGTCCCCTGTGTCTGCTGTGCCTCCTGTTTGGGCTCGCCTGCTGCCGGTGCGGCACTGGCGGACACGACCGGCCGGTCCTGCGCCAGGCCGCGCAGCAGCCCCAGGGCGAAGGTGGCGCTGCGCACGCCGCCGCCCGAAAGCGCCAGGCCCACACGCGGCAGATGTAGTTCGTCCGATGCGGTTGCGGCGACGCCCCCCGTGCTCTGCAACACCGCCGTGCGGCGCGCCAGCAACGCCGCCTGCTCGGACGCGGCCAGTGCCGACAGGCTGTCGGCCAGCGCGAACTGCTCGGCAGAAGCTTCGGAAGGCGGCGGCGCCGTTGATGCGGCAGCGGGAGACTCGAACGGCATGGCGAAAAACTCCATGACAGGCCACCCCTCGCGCAACGCGGCGGACGGCCGGGATCTCATGACGGGCGCTATTGTTGCGCTTTTACCCCCTTACCGCCTTACCGCGCCATCGGCAAACACCATGACGTCCCCCGTGCTGAGGAAACGGCCGGCTCAAACGGCCGGGCCGAGCCCCAGATACGCCAACGCGCCCTGCCCCGCCACCCGCCCGCTGGCCATGCAGGCCGTCAGCAGATAACCACCGGTCGGGGCCTCCCAGTCCACCATCTCGCCCGCGCAGAACACGCCTGGCAGGCCGTGCAGCATCGCGCCTGCCGACAGTGCATCGAAGCGCACACCACCAGCCGTGCTGATGGCCTCGTCGATCGGCCGCGCGGCCACCACATGGATGGGGAGCGCCTTGATGGCCGCCGCGAGCGTGGCCGGCGTGTTCATCTCTTCCTTGCTCAGCCGTTCGTGCAGCACCCCGAGCTTGATGCCGTCGAGCCCGAGCCGGCTCTTCAGATGGCTGGACAGCGAACGCGAGCCGCGCGGATGGGCCACATCGGCCAGCACACGTTCGGCGCTTTTGTCGGGCAGCAGGTCGAGCAGCAGCGTGGCCCGGCCGTGGGCTGCGATGCTGTCACGCAGCAGCGCCGAGGCGGCATAGACCAGGCTGCCTTCGATGCCGGAGGCCGTGGCCACGAACTCGCCTTGCCTGTGGAAGCTTTCACCCTGCGGGCCGGTGCAGGAGATCGCCACCGTCTTGAACGGCTGGCCGGCGAAGCGGCTGGCGAAGTGTTCGCTCCAGCCCAGGGCCGGGCGCCCTGCCGAAGCAGCAGCAGGCTCGCCCACGTCGAAACCACAATTGGCCGGCTGCAGCGGCGCCACCGCCACGCCGCGCGCGGCCAGCAGCGGCACCCAGGCGCCGTCCGAGCCGAGCCGCGCCCAACTGGCGCCGCCAAGTGCGAGCACCACCACGTCGGCCCGCTGCTGCACCTGCCCCTTGGGGCTGTCGAAGCAGCAGGCACCTCCGGCACCTTCGGCACCTTCGGCCCACCCCGTCCATTTGTGCCGCATGTGGAACACCACGCCGGCTTCGCGCAGGCGGTGCAGCCAGGCGCGCAGCAGCGGTGCCGACTTCATGTCGGTCGGAAACACCCGGCCCGAGCTGCCGACGAAGGTCGCCACACCCAGCGCCTGCGCCCATTCGCGCAGCTTCGTGCCGTCGAGCTGGTCCAGCCAGGGCGCCACCTCGGTCTGGCGCGTGCCGAAACGCGTGGCAAACAAGGCTGCCGGTTCGGAGTGCGTGAGATTCAAGCCGCCCTTGCCGGCCAGCAGGAACTTGCGGCCGACCGAAGGCATGGCGTCGAAAAGCTGCACCTGCACGCCGGCGGCGGACAAGGTCTCCGCCGCCATCAAGCCCGCCGGTCCGCCGCCAATGACCAGCGCGGTCTTGCCCGTGGGCCCTGTTTGATTCGTCATTCCATCTTTCTCAATTGATTGGCGCCGATTTCACCACGCCGGACCGCGTGCTCAGATTTCCGCAACCGCACCGTCACCCACGAGGAATGCCGCACGCACCACCGCACCCGGCTGCAGTGCCTGCACCGCCGCGCGGTAGCCCTGCAGCTGCGCCACCAACTCATCCTTGCGTTGCGGCTGCAGCGCGGACTTGTAGTCGAGCACCCACCATTCACCGCTGGCCTTGCGGCGCACCAGCCGGTCGAGCCGCAACGTCTGCCCCTGGTGGTTGAGCGCGACTTCGTTGCCATGCCAATCGATCTCGGCCGGGTCCCAGGCCCAGGCGCCGACACCGGCGAGGATGGCGGCGGCCATGGCGCCAGCGCGTTCGGCCTGTGGCGCGTCGAGTGCGAATTCGCGCATCACCGCGTCGACGTGGTGCGGGCTGGCGGCGCGGGCGCCGGGCAGCGTCCATTCGAGCAGGCGGTGCATGGCCTGGCCGATGGCCGAGTCGATGTTGTCGGCAGCCTTCGCCGCAGGCACCGAAGCCACGGTCAACGGCGGCTGCTGCGACACGGGGGGCAACACCTGCAGCACGAAGTCTTGCGCCGGTTCGGCAACGAGGTCGATCGTCTCCACCTCCACCACCTCTTCCGGCGCCGGCAAGGCCGCGGCCAAGGGCGCCAGGCGCTGCCACCAGCTGCCGTCCACCGCATGGCGCGGCTGCACGGAAGAAATGGCCAGCAGTTGCCGCGCACGTGTCATCGCCACGTACATGGCGTTGAGTTCCTCGCGCTGGCGTGCCGCCTGCTCGGTGCGCACGGCCGACGCGGTGCAGGCCGACGGCCGGGTCTCGCTCACGAGGAACACCAGGCGCTCGGGCGCCGCGGCCTCGCCCGGCCATTCGACGAGCACACCCATGGTCTCGGCCTTGCTCGCGGCGGCATCGGTGTCGAGCAGCAGCACCAGGCTGGCCTCCAGGCCCTTGGCGCCGTGCACGGTGAGCAGGCGCACCGCGTTCACATCGGCACTGACCGGCGACTTCACGCCGCCGGCCTTGAGCGCCCGCACCAGCGCATAAGGCGTGGCGTAACGCGCGCCGTCGATCTGCAGCGCGGTGCCGAGCAAGGCCCGCAGATTGGCCAGCACCATGCCGCGCAAGGCGGGGGGCGCGGCGGCGGCAAAACGCGCGAGCACGTCGCCATCGGCGTAGATGGCATCGAGCGCATCGTGCGGCGGCAGGCTGTCGACCCAGCGCTTCCATCGCGCCAGCACCGGCCCGATCGGCTTCAGCGCCGGCGGCAGCAACTCGGTGCTGTGCAGCAGGTCGAACCAGCTCAGGTGCCGGGCCGCGCGCTGCAGCAAGGCGAGCTCGACCAGGGTCGCGTCGTCGATGCCGAACAGCGGCGACTTCAGCGCGCGGGCCAGCGACAGGTCGTGCGCCGGCGACACCAGCGCGTCGAGCAGGGCCACCAGGTCCTGCACCTCGGGTGCGTCGGCCAGGTCGGCCTTCTCGGGCTGCTGGGTCGGGATGGACAGGCTGCGCAGCACGTCCTGCATCACCGCCAGCCGGTCGCGCTTGCGCGCCAGCACCATCACGTCTTTCGGCTGCAGCCCGCTCTGCGCGAGCTGCCGGGCCAGCCAGGCGGCGGCCTGGCGGCATTCGAGGCTGCGCAGGGTTTCCTCAGGCTCCTCGCGCGGGGTGCTCAGGCTGTCGCGCCAGCCGCCGCCCCCGTCATCGGACGTGGCATCCGATGTGGTGGCCGCCGCCCCCGCGTCGCGTTCGATGGCCGGCAGCTGCAGCACCGCGCCTTCGAGTTGCGACTCCGTGGTGTGCTTGCGAAAGCCGTCGTAGGCCCCTGCCGCCTGCGCCGCGCCCATGGCGGCATTCACGGCGTCGATCACCGCCGGCGCATTGCGCCGCGTGTGGTCGCAGCTCAGCAGGTCACCATCGAGACCTTCGCGCACGAAGGCCTGCGCCGCGCGGAACACCTGCGGCTCGGCGCGGCGAAAGCGGTAGATGCTCTGCTTCGGGTCGCCGACGATGAACACGCTCGGCGCCGCGCTGCCCGCGCCCACATAACCACTGAGCCAGGCGTGCAAGGACTGCCACTGCAGCGGGCTGGTGTCCTGGAATTCGTCGATCAGCAGGTGCTGCACCCGCGCGTCGAGCCGCTCCTGCACCCAGCCGCTGAGCACTTCGTCGGACAACATGCGCGAGGCCGCCCGCTCGACGTCGTTCATGTCGACCCAACCCTGGGCCCGCTTGAGCGCGGCGAATTCGGCCACCAGCAGCCGGGTCAGCCGCGCCATGCGCTGCTGGTGCTGCCACGCGGCTTGCTGCAGTTGCGCATCGGCCACGCGCAGGACCAGTTCCTGCGCGGCGCGAATGGCTTCGATGCCGACGATCTTCTCGCCGAACTTGCGCGCAGCGCCGGTGCCGGTGAGCAGCGCGGCCACCACGCCATCGGCGTCGCCGGCCGTGAGCGCCATCACCAGTTCGTCGCCCTTGGCGGCGAAGGTGCGTGCGCTGGCCTTGCCCAGATGCGCCGCGGCCTCCAGCAGCAAGGCCCGGCCCGCGCCCTGCCAGAAGGCATGTTCGGGCGCGGCCAGGCCTTTGAGCTCGGGGAATTGCGCGTCGAACGGCAGCACCGATGTATCGACCACGCCCTGCGCATCGGCCAGCGTGAACTCCACGCGCTTCTGCAGCGCCGAAGCCAGCGCCTTCTGCGCCTGGAAGCGGCCATGCTCGGCGACCAGCGCGTCGAAGTCCACACGCGCCTCGGGCTTGGCCACGAGGGTGGTGTAGAAGCGCCGCCAGACCTGGCGCACGGCCTCGCTGTCGTCTTCCAGCAGTTCGTAGTTGGCGGGCAGGCCGAGCTCGTCGAGCACGGCCAGCGGCGCAGTGCGCAGCAAGGCCGCGAACCAGCTGTGGAAGGTGCGGATCTGCACCGGCCGGCCATGGGCCAGCAGCGCGGCATGCAAGCCCTTGAGCGCGACGGCGCGGCCGGGTGCGGCATCGGGCGCCACGCCGCGGGCGATCAGCTCGCGCGCGATCTTCTCGGGTTCGGCCGCGGCGAACTCGACCAGCCATTCGTTGAGGCGCTGGCGCATTTCGCCGGCGGCCTTCTTGGTGAAGGTGATGGCCAGGATCTCGTGCGGCGCGGCGGCCGCGTCCTTGCCCGCACGGGCTTCGAGCAGCGCGCGCAGGATGCGCGAGACCAGCATCCAGGTCTTGCCCGCGCCGGCGCAGGCCTCCACTGCCACGCTGCGCCGCGGATCGCAGGCGATGGCGTAGAAGGCTTCGCGGCTGACGGGCCGGCCGTTGTGTTCGTAGGCGGGAGAGGACATGCGCGATGGGATGGAGGGAGTCAGTCGAGCCAGCGGCCAGAGAGCAGTTCCGCCTCGCATTGGGCCGCATCGGAAAAGTGGATCGCGTGCCAGCCGCGTTCGCGGGCACTGGCGATGTTGTGGGCGTTGTCGTCGATGAACAGGGTCTGCGCCGGCGTCAGCCCGAACTGGCGCTCGGCCAGCTCGAAGATGCCGTGTTCGGGCTTCACCAGGCCGACACGCGCCGAGAAGATGCCGTCTTCGAAATGCTGGAAAAAATCGCGCTCGGCCAGCAGCCGGTCCGCATAGGGCGCGGGCATGTTCGACAGGTAGACCAGCCGGTGGCCCTGCGCCTTGAGCCGAGGCAGCAGCGCAGCGGTGTCGGCCTTGGTATGCAGGTGGTCGGGCACGGCATGGATGAACTGCAGCAACTGCGCCGCGTCCACCCCGCTTTGCGCGGCCAGCAGTTGCGCCAGCGGCCCGGGCTCGACCGTGCCGCGGTCGAATTCGGCCCAGGTGGCACCGGGGTGCAGGCCCTGGAAGATGCGTTCACAAAGGGCCTCGGCCGCCTCGGCATCGTGTGCGTGCTGGGGCAGTTCGCGCATGGCGATCTCGGCGGGGCGCCAGTGCAGCAGCACGGCGCCCAGGTCGAATACGACGGTTTTAGAGCTCATGATGGGGTCTTCGAATGAGGGCCGGTCAAGCCCGGCGGGCGAGTGGCCCAAAAGGTCTTGAGGTTACGGCATTTTGATGCGCCACCGCCTCAGGCGCCCCATCTCTCGCGGATGCCGCATAACCCCAGCGCGGCCATGCCAGCGGACAAAAGGCGCACCCGGTACAGGTAAGCCCTCTCGGTGCTGAAGCTATAGTGAAGGTATCGGGCGCACTCACGGACTTGATCCAACAACCGTATGGAGCGAAGAACAGGTATGCCGGGCTTCATGGGAGTTTTATAACTGTGTTTTTTGCACAGCTAATCATCAAAAAGGACCAGGCTGCAAGTCGCTTTCAGGAGGAAACCGTGCCCAGAATACCCCGCATCGTCCAGCCTATTCCGCAAGTTCTGCGGGATACATTACGTTGGGCACATTGAAGTGTCGCTCTCTGGCCTGTTCCTCCTTAGAGATTCAACGGTTCGCGGCCTACTGGCTGCTCTCGGCGCGGCCTTCGTGGCGGTGGCAATTATCATCAGCGTGTTCCATTCGTGGCAAGCGGGTGAGTCGCGGCTGGTGTTGCTTGTTCCGCTTCTTTCGGGTGTGGTTCTCATTGGCTTTGCCACGCTCCTCAAAGGATTGGCGCTGCGCGTTGCTCCCGTTGCGTTCGTCTTTGCCATGCCTGCCGTGCTTTGGGCTTTAGCAAAGGTCGGTTGTGCAGTTGGGTGGTTGTCTAGCGCAACATGCATCTAACCAGTCATCAGCGCAGGCCACCTCCGGCGGCCGCTGAATTCCAACATTGGTCCTCATCAACAACCCATTCAACCTCATGACATCGCTACGGTTTCTCTTCATATGTGGACTTGTGTCACTCTTGTGCGCCTGCGCAAACGTGTCACGAGACTTCAAATTCAAGCCCGATGGAAGTACTGGCTTGGTCGTTGGCAGCATCTCGTATGAGTCTGGGCTCGGCAAGTACTTTCTGGTTGCGCAAAATGTTGAGACGCTGAAGATCGTGGAGTTTGGGTTTGGCTGTTCAATATTTCCCTGCTTGGCACCGGCCAACGACACGGTGTACTCTGCAAATGAAGTTCCGAAGCAACGCGGGGGCGGCTATGCCGTTGAAGTCGAAGAAGGGCAGTACCGCATCGTTGGCTGGCACGTTGTCCAGGGCTACATGAACGCGCGATCCAAGCGTCGCACCGATATTCGATTCACGGTGGAACGCGGAAAGGCGTCATATCTTGGAAATCTTTACTTCGATTCCGAGTGGGAGGCAGTTCAATTGCGAGATAAATCGGAACGCGACCTCCCGCTTCTGCGCGCAGAATTTTCGGCACTAAACACAGCGCCGTTTGCATACACGATCGCACCGAGCAGTAAAGTGGAGGGATTCGGAGGCGAGTACCAACGCGGAATAGAAGGCCAGATTTTCATTCCATTCGTTCCCATCAAGCGATGAGGCCTAACCCCTTACTCAAGCGGTGCGCCAACGGCTTGGCCCGCTTAGCTCGAACGTTCGACCTTACAACTTCGACCCTGTGTATTCGTCTATGAGATTCACGCAAATCGGTTGCATTGCCTTGGCTGTGGCGTCGTTGGCAGGCTGCGCAAGTCAGCCCGTCGTGGCGATTCCGAAGCCTTCCGCGTCAGCACGCGCAGAGATCCTGGTTTTCCGGGATTCTTCGTTTATTGCAGGAGGCGTTTCGCTCGCCGTCGGAACAAATGGTTCCGCATTCGCATCTCTGTCGAACTCTGATTACGTTGTCGCAGACATGTCGCCGGGCGATCGGGAGTTTTTTGTCCAGGCAAGAAGCGCAGAGCCAACTCGAGTTCAAGTGAAGTTGCAACACGGCTCGCGTACCTGCCTTCGCACTAGCGCTTCGCCGAGCACCGTCGCCAAGGTCGCAATCCCAATCACGCTGATTGCAACGGGATATCACTTCTACCTTGACGAGGTTCCCTGCCCTTCCCCGGAGGAACTTACCAAGTTCAAGTTGGTACCTGTTTCTTATGTTGCCGGCTAATGCTGCAGTGTCGGCGGTAAGCCCGAACCCGTCATGCCTGCGCCCTGCGTACCATCAGGCGTCACCGCGACATGCGACTGTCCTATCAGGACCGCCATGTCCAGCATTTGCAAAAGGCCATGACACAGATGAATGTGCAGTTGCACCACCTCATCTCCGACATCAAGTGGGGTTGACCGGCACATCAAAGCTGACGAGATCGAAATCACCGCAGCGCAACAGGGGCACAGGCGCGACGAGCACCTGAATTACGCCCCCCACCAATCCTTACGGCACAAGCCGCGGGCAGCGCAAAACTCGCAAGCAGCGCCCTCCCCCAGCGCAGTCAGCACCGCGCCTTCGCCGATGCGCTGCATGTCGCCCAGGATGCCGTGCACCAGCGCGTCGCGCGCGGCCACCACCTCGCCTTGCTCGAAGGCCTTGCTGCCGTCTTTTTCACCCACGTTCAGGTAGGCCGCGCGCAGCGTGTCGTGCGGCAGCAAGGCGGCGTAGAACGCGAGCTGGGTGTCTTCGAGCGGCTGCTTGATGCGGCTTTGGGTGCGGGTCTGGTTCTCGGTCTTGTAGTCGATGACCATCAGCGTCGCTTCGCCATCCGCATCGTTGGCGGGCAGATGGTCGATCCGGTCGATGGTGCCGATCAGCGTCACCGGGCCGAGCTGCAGTTCACGCTCGCTTTCGGCCTCTTCGAACTGGCCGCCGGCGGCCTCATGCTGTGCGAGCCAGACCAGGTAGCCGTCGCGCACCCGGGGCCAGGCCGCGGCGAACGGCAGGAACTCTTCTTCCGACAAACCCATGGCCCGGGTGGTTGCATCGGCCGCCGCATTGAGCAACACCAGGCGCGCCGACGGATCGGGCTCGGGCGCCGCCTTCAGGCCCTCATGGAAGAGCCTGAGCACCGCGTGCAGCCAGTTGCCGAAGTCGCGTTTGTCGACCTCGCCCTCAAGCTCTTCCGACTCTTTGAGGCCGAGCTGGCGCAGCGCAAAAAACCGGTACGGGCAGCGGCGCAGATCCTCGTAGGCGCTGGCCGAAAGCCGCATCACCGGCAAAGCCTGGCCTACCGGCAAGGGACGCAGGCTGGGCTGTGGCGCCACCATGCGCCGCGCACGCGGGTCCGCCACCGGCACCGGTGCATGGGGCCGGATCGCCTGCACCAGCGGGCTGGGTAGCAGGGTCTCGCCGCTGGCATCGCTCTGGCGCCACAACACGTCGACCATCGGCATGCGCAAGGCATCGCGCCAGGCACTGAGCTGGCTCGCGGCCAGGGCTTCGCGCGACGGCAACCCAAGCGCTGCCCGCTGTGCGGCCGTCCAGGCGCCGGGCGGCTCGGGCGAGGCGGCCAGGCGGATTTCGTCGCAGCCGGGCAGCACCAGCGCGGCAAACGGCCGGGCCAGCAACTGGCTCAGGGGCGTGATCACGACTTGCTCATGCAAAGGGTAGTCGGGCACAAAACTCGTGGATTCGAGCGCGGTGTCGACCCAGGTGCCGAACTCGAAGGCCGACAACCGGCGCGCGGCCTGCGGCAGGCCGGCCAGTTCGTGCTCGGCGCCGGGCACCAGGCGCAGCGCCGACAACAGTTTTTCGCCGGCGGCATCGGCTTCGAGCAGCGCCCATTGGCCGCTTTGCCGCAGCATTTCGCGCAGCGCCGCCAGCCAGGCGGTGAGCGGGCGGGCGCGCTGCAGGTCGGCGCGCAGGGTATTGGCGAAGGCCACACGTTCGGCCAGGTCGTCGCGCTCGAAGGTGGTGGCGTTGCTCCAGCCGCTCCAGTCGGCGGCGGCGGCCTGGCGCAGTTTTTTCTCCAGCACCCGCACCAGTGCGGGCGGGAACGCGGGCGCGTTTTTCAGCCAGTCGAGCACGGTGTCGCTGCCCGCGTCCCAGCGGCTGGCGCGCAGGGCGGACATCAGATGGCCGGCGGCGCGGGTGGTCGAAAGTTTCCAGCCGGTCTCGTCGCGGATGGCCACGTTGTGCGCGGCCAGCATGGCCCGCACGCGGCGGGTCAACAGGCGGTCGATGGCGGCCAGGCCGACTGGCAGCCGGCCGGCTTCGACATGGCGCAGCACGCAGGCCGCGGCGCGCTGGGCCTCGTCTTCGGCGTCCTGGGCGTCATGCAGCGAGGGTGTTGGGTCATCGGCCGTTTCATGCGCCGCCTGCCACGGCAGGCTCACCGCCTTGCCGCCCCAGGACGCGGCCAGCGCGGTGGCCAGGGTGTCGGGCTGGAAGCCTTGCAGCACGACCACGCAGTCGAGTGACGCCGCCAGGCCGGGCGACCACAACACGTCGGAGGCATACGCAGACACGGCCGCCCATTCGAGGGCGATGCGCGCCACCGCGGCCTCCCAGGCCAGCACCGGCGCGTCCATGCCGGTGGCGAGCGCCGCGCGGGCCTGCACCGCCCAGGCCGCGCGCTGTGCCGGCGCCACGGCGGCGGCCAGCGGCGCCAACTGGTGCGCGGCCTCGACCAGGCGGCCGGCCAGCGCATCGCGTTGTTTGCCGAGCCCCGCGGCATCGAGCAGCGCCGGCGCCTGCAGTCCGTCCAGAGCCGCATCGCCGCGCAAATCGAGTGGACCGAGGGCCACGCCGCCCAGGCCGCGCGCCCAGTTCTGCGTGGTCTCGAAACGCGGCGCAAAACCGTCGGGATGCGCTTCGGCCCAGCGCCGCTGGGCCTGGGGCATGAGCTGGGCGTACGGCAGCAGCACCACCGTGCGCGCGGCATGGGCGCTGCGCCGCGCCATCTCGCCGGCGATGCGCGCCAGCCAGCCGGTTTGCGGATCGCACCAGAGCTGGTCGACGGGGTGTTGGGCTGAAGAAGAAGGCATCAGGGGTTCAAAAAGTGGGCTTCAAAAAAACGCCACAGAATGGCTTTTCACTATGCCGGCGATAGGGTAATGGCCGGCGACGGCTGCTCTTGGTTTCTGTCACAATGCCGCAACTTTAGTCGTACCGGCACTCTTCAAGGAATCCCATGGCCAACGAACTCATCAAACATATTTCCGATGCAACTTTCGACGCAGACGTGCTGAAGTCCAGCACCCCTGTTCTGGTGGACTACTGGGCCGAATGGTGCGGTCCCTGCAAGATGATCGCCCCGATTCTGGACGAAGTCGCCACCGGCTACGAAGGCAAGCTGCAGATCACCAAGATGAACGTGGACGAAAACCGCGACATCCCGGCCAAGTTCGGCATCCGCGGCATTCCGACCCTGATGATCTTCAAGGACGGCGAGCTCGCGGCCACCAAGGTCGGTGCCATGAGCAAGGCGCAACTCACCGCTTTCATCGACCAGCAACTGGCCTGATGCCCCCCTTGCCGAAGCCGCCAGCAGAGCGGTTTCGGCGCTCACTTTTTTCCTGTCATAATTCGACCAGTTCACCAATTTGCCAGCCAGGGCAATTTGGTTCGATGAAACGGTCCGATTAGTTCGAATACCCGGTTTGTGAGGCCCTTCTAGCCTCCTCGAAACCACCTCCCCCTTTTTCCTCAAAGAACTCCAAGCTGGAGTCATTCCATGCACTTAAACGAACTCAAGGCACTTCACGTGTCTGAAGTCCTCAAGCAAGCCGAAGAACTTGAAATTGAGAACACCGGCCGCATGCGCAAGCAGGAGCTGATGTTCGCCATCATCAAGAAACGAGCCCGCACCGGCGAGCAGATCATTGCCGATGGCGTGCTGGAGATCCTGCCCGACGGCTTCGGTTTCCTGCGCAGCCCCGACACCAGCTACACGGCCAGCACCGACGACATCTACATCAGTCCGAGCCAGGTGCGCCGCTTCAACCTGCACACCGGCGACATGATCGAAGGCGAGGTGCGCACGCCCAAAGACGGCGAGCGTTACTTCGCGCTGAACAAGCTCGACCGCGTCAACGGCGGCGGCCCCGAAGAAAACAAGCACAAGGTGATGTTCGAGAACTTGACGCCGCTGTTCCCCAAGGAACAGATGAAGCTCGAGCGCGACATCAAGGGCGAAGAAAACATCACCGGCCGCATCATCGACATCGTGGCCCCGATCGGCAAGGGCCAGCGCGCCCTGCTGGTGGCCCCGCCCAAGAGCGGCAAGACGGTGATGATGCAGCACATCGCGCACGCCATCGCCGCCAACTACCCCGACAGCTACATGATGGTGCTGCTGGTCGACGAACGGCCCGAAGAAGTGACGGAAATGCAGCGCTCGGTGAAGGGTGAAGTCATCGCCTCCACCTTCGACGAGCCCGCCGCGCGCCACGTGCACGTGGCCGAAATGGTCATCGAACGCGCCAAGCGCCTGGTCGAGCTGAAGAAGGACGTGGTCATCCTGCTCGACTCCATCACCCGCCTGGCCCGCGCCTACAACAACGTCGTGCCCTCCTCCGGCAAGGTGCTGACCGGCGGCGTGGACTCCAACGCCCTGCAGCGGCCCAAGCGTTTCCTGGGCGCGGCCCGCAATGTGGAAGAAGGCGGCTCGCTGACCATCATCGCCACCGCGCTGGTCGACACCGGTAGCCGCATGGACGAAGTGATCTTCGAAGAATTCAAGGGCACCGGCAACTGCGAAATCCACCTGGACCGCCGCCTGTATGAGAAGCGCGTGTTCCCCTCGCTGCAGCTCAACCGCAGCGGCACCCGCCGCGAAGAACTGCTGCTGGCCCCCGAGATCCTGCAGAAGAGCCGCATCCTGCGCCAGTTCATGTACAACATGGACGAAATCGAATCGATGGAGCTCATGCTGAAGAATATGAAGGCGACAAAAACCAACGTCGAATTCTTCGACATGATGCGCCGAGGCGGCTGAGTCCTGTCGGCCCCTCAGCTTTGCACTTCGCTTTGCTGCGTGTCATGCGCCATCCCCCGAGGGGAAGGCGCGGCCGGCTTGGGGCGGTCCGGCGCTCGGCTGAGCTGTTGGCCTCCCGGCTTTTCACTGCGCTCCGCTTCGTGTAATTCGCCACCTCCCAAGGAGGAGGCGCGGCCGGCTTGGGGCGGCCCGGCGCTCGGCTGAGCTGTTGGCCTCCCGGCTTTTCACTCCGCGTCGCTCCGTGTAATTCGCCACCTCCCAAGGAGGGGGCGCGGCCGGCTTGGGGCGGCCCGGCGCTCGGCCGCATCTGCGTGGCATCTATCAGCCACGCCGGTGGTATATAATCAGAGGCTTTTTTGCGGAAAGTAGGCCAGATTGGCTGGCCCGGCTACCGCAGCTGAAACTCAAGGAAGAATCATGAAAGAAGGCATTCACCCGAACTACCGCGAAGTTTGTTTCATGGACTTGTCCAATAACTTCAAGTTCGTGACCCGTTCCTGCGTCAACGCCAAGGAAACGATCAAGATGGAAGACGGCCGCGAACTGCCGCTGTACAAGCTGGACACCTCCAGCGAATCGCATCCGTTCTACACGGGCACGCAAAAATCCGTGGACAACATGGGTGGCCGCGTGGAGCGCTTCCGCAACCGTTTCGGCAAGACCACCGCTGCAGCCCCCAAAGCCGCAGAATAAGTTTTCCGCTTCGCCAAGAAGGCAGCCGGGTCACCGCGCTGCCTTTTTTCATTTGCAAAGGGCGGTACGGATGCGCGGCATCCCGATAATCGAACTTTCAAACACTTTGCGCGCCGCTCCAACTCTGACCAGTGAATAAACCAACCCCTGCCATCGTCACGCAAGCTGGCGTGCGCCGTCTGCCGCGGCTGGCGCTCTGGCTCTTCTGCGCGGCTTATGTGCTGCCTGGCTTCATTGGCCGCTCGCCGTGGAAGACGGCCGACATGACCTCTTTCGGCTACATGGCCGAAATGGCGGCGGGAATGGCCAATTGGCTGCAGCCCCGTTTGCTGAGCCTGCCGCCCGACATCGATGCGCTGCTGCCCTATTGGCTGGGTGCCGTCGTGATGAAGATCACGCCCGCCGGCATGGCCCCCGACTTCGCCGTGCGCTTCGCCTTCAGCCTGTTGCTGGCACTGACCCTCGTCGCCACCTGGTACGCGGTGTATTTCCTGGCGCGCAGCCCGCGCGCGCAGCCGGTGGCTTTTGCCTTTGGCGGTGAAGCCCAGCCGGCCGACTACGCCCGCGCGATGGCCGATGGCGGCCTGCTGGCGCTGATGGCCTGCCTGGGCATGGCCCAGTTGTCGCACGAAACCACGCCGGCGCTGGCGCAGCTGTGTTTCACCGCGGTCAGCTTCTATGCGCTGGCCGCCATGCCCTACCGCAGCCGCGGGCCGGCCATCGGCCTGGCGCTCGGCCTGCCGGCGTTGGCGCTGTCGGGTGCGCCGTCCATGGCCGTCCTGCTCGGGCTGGGCGGTGCGCTGGTGTGCTTCCTCGACCGCCATGAGGAACACGGCCTGACCGGCCCCGAAACCGTGCTGCACACGCCGGCACGCAGCCTCGCCTGGGCCGGTTTCGTGCTGGCCTGTACCCTGCTTGCGGCCGGCCTGGCCGAATATCTCGACCTCTGGCGCTGGCGCATCGAGCTACCGCACGCCACCTGGCACGACTGGCGCGGCCTGACCCGGTTGCTGCTGTGGTTCACCTGGCCGGTCTGGCCGCTGGCCCTGCTGACCTTGTGGCGCTGGCGCCGGCAATTGACCAGCGGCAACTTCGGCCGGCACCTGGCGCTGGCCCTGTGGTTCGTGGCAGTGGCGCTGGGCACCACGCTCACCACCGGCTCGGCCGACCGCTCGCTGCTGCTGGCGCTGCCGGCATTGGCCACCCTGGCGGCGTTCGCGCTGCCCACGCTGAGCCGCACTGTGGCCGCCCTGATCGACTGGTTCACGCTGCTGTTTTTCACCGCCTGCGCCATCGGCATCTGGGTCATCTGGATCGCCACCCAGACCGGTATCCCGCGCCAGCCCGCAGCCAACGTGACCCGGCTCGCGCCCGGTTTCGAGCCGAGTTTCTCCTGGTTGGCGCTGATGCTGGCCGCCGTCGCCACCCTGGTCTGGGCCTGGCTGGTGAAATGGCGCGCGGGCCGGCACCGCGCCGCGATCTGGAAAAGCCTGGTGCTGCCCGCTGGCGGCGTGGCCCTGTGCTGGCTGCTGATGATGACGCTATGGCTGCCGTTGCTGGAATGGGGGCGCAGTTATGTGCCGCTGGTGCGCAGCGTGCAAAACGCCATGGAAGCCGATCACGACCGCCAGCCCGGCTGTGTCGAAATCTACGGACTGAACCGCGGCCAGATCGCCGCCTTCCGCTACCACGGCCAGATGCGGCTGCAGTGGGCCCAGCAAAAGGCCAGCTGCCCCTGGCTCATCGTCGATACGGAAGACCAGCACACCCTGCCGCGCGACGTCGACCTCAGCGCCTGGTCGCTGCGCCTGAGCCTGCGCCGCCGCACGGAAACCAACGACGACATCCTGCTGTACAAACGCGTCCAGCCCTGAGTTCGGCGTTGTTCATCAGCCTTGCCCGCCCCGCCCCTGCATCAGGTGTCATTTCTGATTTGGCCCGCTCTCCGAGAGCGGAGCACGAGGCCAATGCCCAACAGGACGAATGGCAAGCTCAGCCACTGTCCCACCGAAATTGCGGCTCCGGCCTCGTACGCGGCCTGAGGCATCTTCCAGGACTCGAGCACCGCACGAGCACCAAAGACCAGCACCAGGAACCAGCCGGTCATCCTGCCCGCAGCAGCGAGCGCACCGCGGCTGCGGTATTGCCAGAAGAGGACGAGCCCGACGAGCGCATAGGCGGCGGCCTCGCACAATTGGACTGGGATGCGCGGATGCGGGTCGATGCGGTCGAACACGACGCCCCAGGAGCCTGAGGTCGCAACACCGAGGATCTCAGAGTTGAGGAAGTTGGCCATCCGCACGATTGCACCGCCAAGGCTCGCGGGCAGCGACACCACGTCGAGCAACGTCAACAAAGGGAGACCGGGGGCATACCGCCGCGCGGCCCACGCGATGGCGAACAGGAACCCTAGCACCCCACCATGACTGGCCATCCCTCCCTCCCAAATCGCGAATATCTTGAGCGGGTGCGAGAGGTAGAAGGCCGGGTCGTAGAAGAGGCAATGCGCCAAACGTGCGCCGACGATGGTGCCAACCATCGTGGACAGCGTGAGCATGCCGACGTCCACGTCCTGTCGACCCAGTCGGGCCAACATCTTCTGCGACGCGTAGTCGGCCTGCAGGAAGGCAAGTCCCCAGCATAGGCCGTACCAATGGATCGCGAGTGATCCAATTTGTGCGGCAACGGGGTCGAAAGACCAATGAAAAATCCAGGGAGATGGCATACGGTGACAGGTGTTTCGCGCTCATGGATGGAGGGGCCGTGCGGCCAGCATTCGTTCAGGCTACCAGGCGCTCACCGCTGGCGGCACCCGCACTGTCGCGCAGGCGGCTGGCCGGAAACACGATGGCGAAGCGCGAACCACGCCCGGGCTTGCTTTCGATGCGCAGTTCGGCACCGTGCCGCTGCGCCACGTGTTTGACGATGGCCAGGCCGAGGCCGGTGCCGCCGGTTTCGCGCGAGCGGCTGGTGTCGACGCGGTAGAAGCGTTCGGTCAGCCGCGGCAGGTGTTCGGCCGCGATGCCGGGGCCGGTGTCCTTCACCGAGAACTCGGCCCGGCCGTCGGGCAGCGTCTGCCAGTTCACATCGATCTGTCCACCGGCCGGCGTGTAACGAATGGCGTTGCTCACCAGGTTGGACATCGCGCTCAGCAGCTCGCTGGAAATGCCCGCGAGTTCGATGGCCGGCATGGTGCCGAAACGCAGCACATGCGGCAGCGCCTGGCCGGCGGTGAGCAGTGCCGACAAGGCTTCGGCCTCGTGCGCGCATTCGCTCATCAGTTTTTGCAGCGGAATCCACACGCTGGCGCCCGGCAGCGGGCTGCCCTCGATGCGCGACAAGGTCAGCAGATCCTGCACCAACGACTGCATGCGCTCGGCCTGCTGCGCCATGTGGTCGAGGTAGCGGGCGCGTTCGGGCTCGTCCAGCGGCAGGGTCTGCAGGGTTTCGACGAAACCCGACAACACGGTGAGCGGCGTGCGGATCTCGTGCGACACATTGGCCACGAAATCGCGGCGCATGGCCTCGGCCTGCTCCAGCGCGGTGACGTCGTTGGACAGCAGCAGCCGGCGGCCTTCGCCATAAGGATAGAGGTGCACGGCCAGCCGCACGGGCCGGGAGAGCGTGCTGTTGCGCCCCGGCATCTGGATGCCGCGCAGGCCGCCGGGCTGGGCAAAGCCGGCCACGAACGCCGGCTCGCGCACCAGGTTGCCGATCAGTTGCTGCACGTCGCGCTGCGGGTCGAAGCCGAAATGTTCGGCCGCCATCTGGTTGCACCACTCGATGCGGCCTTCCTTGTCGAGCAGCACCACGCCGTTCGGCGAAGCCTGGATGCCGGCCAGGAATTCCTGCAAGCGATGTTCGCTGTCCTTGGTCTTCTGCTCGGACTGGCGCAGCAGGCGGCGCATGCGGTCGCAGGCCTCGCCCCAGAGCCCGCGCATCTGCGGCGCCTCACCGCTGCCGCCGCCGCGCAGCCAGCGGATCACCCGCGCGCCGCGCAGCAGATCGATGGCCAGCCACAACAGGCCGGCCAGCAGCACGCAGGCCAGCGCACCACGCTCGGCCGCAAGGTGCCAGCCCAGCGCGGCACCGGCCAGCTGGAAGCTCAGGAAGAATAAAACACGGAACCACATGGGCGAAGACGGCAAGAATGAACGAACCCCATCAGCGAAAGGCCGACGGCATCCATGCAGGAACGAAGAGTATCAGGCCGTGGCCGACGAAGACGACAAGGCTCCGGGAGCAGTGGCCACCGGGGCCGCCGGGGCCGGCGCAGGTACCTGCGGCTGCGCCGTGATGCGGTAGCCCGCGCCGCGCACCGTCTCGATCATGGTGCCGCCCCCGCCCAGCGCTTCGCGCAGGCGCTTGACATGCACGTCCACCGTGCGCTCTTCGATGAAGACGTGGTCGCCCCAGACGCGGTCGAGCAGCTGCGAACGGCTGTGCACACGCTCGGCGTGTTGCATCAGGTAGTGCAGCAGCTTGAACTCGGTCGGCCCCATCTTCAACAGCTGTTCCTGGAAGGTGACGCGGTAGGTTGAGGCGTCGAGCACCAGGGCGCCGATGGTCACCGTGCCACCGGCCTGCTCCGGCGCGCGGCGGCGCAGCACGGCGCGGATGCGGGCCAGCATCTCCTTGGTGGAGAAAGGCTTGGTGATGTAGTCGTCGGCGCCAGCATCCAGGCCGGAGACGCGGTCATGCTCGTCACCGCGCGCGGTCAGCATGATGATCGGCACGGCCTTGGTGCGCGGGTCGGCACGCCATTTGCGCGCCAGCGACAGGCCGCTTTCACCCGGCAGCATCCAGTCGAGCAGGATCACGTCGGGCAGCACCGCGTCCAGCTCACACTGCGCCGTCACGCTGTCCATCGCCCAGGTAGGCTGGAAGCCGCTGTGGCGCAGGTTGACCGCGATGAGCTCGGCAATCGCCGGCTCGTCTTCGACGATCAGGACTCGGGGCATCTTCATTGGACCGCCGACTCCACTTCGGCCATCGTGGTGTGCCGCACATCCGCACCCTTGACGATGTAGATGATGCATTCCGCCACGTTCTTCGCGTGGTCGCCGATGCGCTCGATGGCCTTGGCGATGAACAGCAGGTCCAGGCTGGACGAGATGGTGCGCGGGTCTTCCATCATGTAAGTGATGAGCTTGCGTACGAAGCCGTCGAACTCCTGGTCGATCAGATCGTCTTCCTTCAGGATGTTGACGGCCGCGGCGGTGTCGAGTCGGGCGAACGCGTCGAGCGCCTTGCGCAGCAGGCCCGAGGCCAGGTCGGCGGCCACGCGCAGGTCCAGCGTGGGCAGCGAGCGGGCCGAGCCGCTGTTGATGATCGACATGGCCATGCGCGCGATCTTGTTGGCCTCGTCGCCCACACGCTCGAGGTTGGCCGTGGTCTTGGAGATGGCGATCAACAGGCGCAGGTCGCGCGCGGTGGGCTGGCGCCGCGCGATGATGCTGGAGAGCTCGCGGTCGATGTCGATTTCCATGGCATTGACGCGCACTTCGACTTCGACCACCTGCTGGGCCACTTCGACGCTGAACTGCGACAGCGCATAGATGGCCTGGCGGATCTGCGATTCGACCAGCCCGCCGAGTTCCATCACGCGGGTGGAGACGGCATTGAGTTCGCTGTCGAACTGGGTGGAGAGATGTTTATCGGGCATGTTGTGCTCCTTAACCGAAACGGCCGGTGATGTAGTCTTCCGTCTCTTTGCGCTTGGGCTTGAAGAAAAGCTCCTCCGTCGCGCCGAATTCCATCAAGTCGCCCAGGTACATGTAGGCGGTGTAGTCGCTGCAGCGCGCGGCCTGCTGCATGTTGTGGGTCACGATCACCACCGTGTAGTCGGTCTTCAGCTCGGTGATCAACTCCTCGATCTTCGAGGTGGAAATCGGGTCCAGCGCCGAACACGGCTCGTCGAGCAGCAGCACCTCCGGCTTGATGGCGATGCCGCGCGCGATGCACAGGCGCTGCTGCTGGCCGCCAGACAGCCCCGAGCCGCTCTGGTTCAGCTTGTCCTTCACCTCGTTCCACAGCGCGGCCTTGCGCAAGGCCCACTCTACCCGCTCTTCCATGTCGGTGGCGTTCAGATTTTCGAACAGCTTCACGCCGAAGGTGATGTTGTCGTAGATCGACATCGGGAACGGTGTGGGCTTTTGGAACACCATGCCGACCTTGGCGCGGATCAGGGCCACGTCCTTCTTCGAGGTCAACAGGTTCTCGCCGTCGAGCATGATCTGCCCTTCGGCGCGCTGCTCGGGGTACAACTCGAACATGCGGTTGAAGGTGCGCAGCAGCGTGGACTTGCCGCAGCCCGAAGGACCGATGAAGGCGGTGACCTTCTTCTCGGGGATTTCCAGGTTGATGTCCTTCAGGGCGTGGAATTTGCCGTAGTAGAAGTTCAGGTCTTTCACCGAAATCTTCGCCGTCTCCTGGGCCAGGGAGCGCGGTGCGGGACTTGCGGCTGGACGGGACATGGTAGCTTGCATGTGCAATTCTCGATTCAGTGTTTTTCGCGGGTTAACACGCGGGCCAGGATGTTGAGCCCGAGGACGGCAACGGTGATCAGGAACACGCCGGCCCAGGCCAGCTTTTGCCAGTTTTCATAGGGGCTCATGGCGAACTTGAAGATGGTCACCGGCAGGCTGGCCATCGGCTCACCCAGGCTGGAAGTCCAGAACTGGTTGTTGAGCGCGGTGAACAACAGCGGCGCGGTCTCACCCGCAATGCGGGCCACCGCCAGCAGGATGCCGGTGACCACGCCGGAGCGGGCCGCCTTGAGCGTGATGCGCATGATCACCTTCCACTTCGGCGTGCCCAGCGCATAGGCCGCTTCGCGCAGGCCGGCGGGCACCAGTTGCAGCATGTTTTCGGTGGTGCGGATCACCACCGGAATCACGATCAGCGCCAGGGCCAGCGCACCGGCCAGACCCGAGAAACTCTTGAAGCGCGAGACCACCACCGCGTAGACGAACAGGCCGATGACGATGCTCGGCGCCGACAGCAGGATGTCGTTGACGAAACGCGTCACCGAAGCCAGCCAGCCCTTGCTGTCGTATTCGGCCAGGTAGATGCCGGCCATGATGCCGATCGGCGTGCCGACAAAGGTCGCCAGCAGCACCATCAGGAACGAGCCGTAGATCGCGTTGGCGATACCGCCCTCTTCGTTCGGCGGCGGCGTCATCTCGGTGAAGGTCGACAGCGCCAGGCCGCCGACACCCAGGCGGATGGTTTCCCACAGGATCCAGATCAGCCAGAACACACCGAAGGCCATGGCCGCCAGCGACAGCACCAGGGCGATCTGGTTCACACGTTTGCGCGCGGCGTATTTGGCGTTGCGCGTTTCTTCGAGCGCAGCGTTCTGCAGCAGCATTTCACTCGTGGTCATTGGAAAACCTCCGTGCTGCGCACTGCGGTGCGAGCGAACTTGAAGCGGTTCTGCGTGGCGCTCATGATTTGGAACCTTCACTCTTCTTCAGGCGCACCAGCAGCAGCTTGGACAGCGACAGCACCACGAAGGTGATGAAGAACAGCACCAGGCCCAGGTACATCAGCGCCGCCTGGTGCAAGCCCTCGCCGGCTTCGGCGAACTCGTTGGCCAGGGCCGAGGTGATGCTGTTGGCCGCCTGGAACAGGCTCAGCGAATCGAGCTGGTTCATGTTGCCGATCACGAAGGTCACGGCCATGGTCTCGCCCAGCGCGCGGCCCAGGCCGAGCATGATGCCGCCGATCACGCCAGCCTTGGTATAGGGCAACACGACGCGCGACATCACCTCCCAGGTGGTGGAGCCCAGACCGTAGGCCGACTCCTTCAGCAGCGGCGGCGTGACTTCGAACACGTCGCGCATCACCGAGGCGATGAAGGGAATGATCATGATCGCCAGGATGATGCCGGCCGACAAAATGCCGATGCCCACCGGCGGACCGGACACCAGCGCGCCCAGGATGGGCACGCCGCTGAACAGGCTTTGCAGCGGCTGCTGCACGAAGGTCGACAGGATCGGGCCGAACACCAGCAGGCCCCACATGCCGTAGACGATGGACGGCACCGCCGCGAGCAGTTCGATGGCCGTGCCCAGCGGGCGCTTGAGCCAGGCCGGCGAGAGCTCGGTGAGGAACAGCGCGATGCCGAAGCTCACCGGCACGGCGATGACCAGCGCGATGATCGAAGTGGCCAGCGTGCCATAGATCATCACCAGGCCACCGTACTCTTCCTTGACCGGGTCCCAGGTGGTGCTGGTCAGGAAACTCAGGCCGTATTTGGCGATGGCCGGCCAGGCGCCGACGATCAGCGACAGCAAGATGCCGATCAGCAGCGCCAGGGTCAGCAGCGCCGCCCCCTTGGCCGCCAGGCCGAACAACCGGTCGGCCATGGGCCCGATGCGCACCGGCGTCTGCGAAGGAGGTTTGGTCATAGAGCGATTGCTCCCCTGCCCGGCAGGGGTGCCAGGCATGCCCAAGGGAGCTCCGTTGACCGGTAGTGTAGAAGACACGTTGCGACTCTCGGCTGGTCAGTGGCGCGGCGGCTTACTTGAAGGCAACCATCTTGCCCGAGCCGTCCTTGATGCCGCTCCAGGCCTTGTCGATGATGGTTTTCACCGAAGCGGGCATCGGCACGTAGTCCAGGTCGTCGGCGGTCTTGTCGCCTTCCTTGTAGGCCCAGGCGAAGAACTTCAGCACGGCCGCGGCCTTTTCAGGCTTGTCCTGCACGTTGTGCATCAGGATGAAGGTGGCCGTGGTGATGGGCCAGGCGTCCTTGCCGGGCTTGTTGTTCAGGATCTGGTAGAAGCTCTTGGCCCAATCGGCGCCGGCAGCGGCGGCCTTGAAGGCGGAATCGTCGGGCGACACGAAGGCGCCGGCGGCGTTTTGCAGTTGGGCGTACGTCATCTTGTTTTGCTTGACGTAGGCGTATTCCACATAACCGATGGCGTTGGGCAGGCGGCCCACGAAGGCGGCCACGCCCTCATTGCCCTTGCCACCCGCGCCAGTGGGCCAGTTCACGGCCGTACCTTCGCCGACCTTGCTCTTCCACTCGGGGTTGACCTGGCTCAGGTAGTTGGTGAAGGCGAAGCTGGTGCCGGAGCCGTCGGCGCGGCGCACCGGGGCGATGGCGGCGTCAGGCAGGGCCAGCGTTCCGTTCAGAGCCTTGATGGCCGGGTCGTTCCACTTGGTGATCTTGCCGAGGTAGATGTCGCCGAGCACCTGGCCGTTGAGCTTGAGCTCGCCGGGCTTGATGCCCTGGATGTTGACCACGGGCACCACGCCGCCGATCACGGTGGGGAACTGCATCAGGCCCTTGGCCTTGAGTTCGTCGTCGGTCAGGGGTGCGTCGGAAGCACCGAAGTCCACCGTCTTGGCTTCGATCTGCTTCACGCCGGCGCCGGAGCCGACCGACTGGTAGTTGACCTTGGTGCCGGTGGCCTTGTTGTAGTCGGAAGCCCACTTGGCATACAGCGGGGCCGGAAAGCTCGCGCCGGCACCGGTCACGTCTTGCGCAAAGGAAACACCGGCAAACGAAAATGCAGCGACGCCAGCCAGGCTGGTCATGGCGATTTTGAAACTTGTTTTCATCAGAAGACCCTTGGTTTGAATGAGTGGGTTGGCTTGAATTGACTGGGGATTCACACAGCGACCGAATGCCGCGATGAGGATAATTTAAGAAGCTTGTATGACAGCACCGTGACAAAAATCGCATTGCAACCGAACCGAACACCGTCACGGTGCTGTCATGCCATAGTCACAAAATCTGCCTAAACTGCCTGATCGCCTGGCAAATGCCCTGGGCCATTCAGCCCGCCAGCGCTTTGTTCATCGGCTCCAAAAGCTACGACTTCCATAGCACATACAGTTTGCAGCGTGTTACTTTGGCCAACACACTGCCCATCCGCAGCCACGCGCGGCACCTGAACCGGGTGCTATGCTGCGCACGAAATTCAGCCACACCATGCAAAACGGTACTCTTCTCGCGGCCCTCGATCTGGGCTCCAACAGTTTTCGCCTGGAAATCGGCCGCCTCGACCGCGGGCACATCCATCGCACCGAGTATTTGAAGGAAACCGTGCGCCAGGGCAACGGGCTGGACGAAGCCCGTAACCTCACGCACGAAGCCATGCAGCGCGGCTGGGACTGCCTGGCACGTTTCGGCGAACGACTGGCCGGCTTCGAGCGCCGCCATGTGCGCGCCGTGGCCACCCAGACGCTGCGCGAGGCGCGCAACCGCGACGAATTCCTGGCCCATGCCCATACCGTGCTGGGTTTTCCCATCGACGTGATCCCCGGCCGCGAAGAAGCGCGGCTGATCTACCAGGGCGTGGCCCGGTTGCTGCCGCAGTCCGACGAGCGCCGGCTGGTGCTGGACATCGGCGGGCGCTCCACCGAGATGATCCTCGGCGAAGGCTTCGAGGCCCGCACCATGGAATCGTTTCGCGTCGGCAGCGTGGCCTGGTCGATGAAATATTTCCCCGGCGGGCAGTTCACCCAGGACGCCTTCCGCATTGCCGAGATCGCCGCCAAGGCAGTGCTCGACGAAGCGCTCAACGTCTACCGCCGCGACGCCTGGGACGTGGCCTACGGCGCTTCGGGCACGGTCGGCGCGGTGGCCGACATCCTCGGCGCAGCCGGCTGGGCACCGGGCCTGATCGACCGCCGCGGCCTCGACTGGCTCTCCGAACAACTGCTCAAGGCCCAGAGCGTGGACCGCCTGCGCCTGGAAGGCATGAAGGACGACCGCAAGCTGGTGATCGGCGGCGGCATCAGCGTGCTGCGCGCGGTGTTCGACCTGCTGGGTGTCGAGCAGATGCAGGCCGCCAACGGCGCCTTGCGCCATGGCGTGCTCTACGACCTGGTCGAGCGCGAGCAGGACCAGACCGACCTGCGCAGCGCCTCGGTGCAGCGGCTGGCGGTGAACTTCAACGCCGAGCTCGAACAGGTGCGCCGCGTGGGGGATCTCGCCAGCCGGCTGTTCGCGCAGATGCAGCAACAAGCCGGCGTGGCAGCGGCCGAGATCGCCCGTTCACAACGCAAGCTGTGCTGGGCGGCCCAACTGCATGAAATCGGCTGCCACATCTCGCACAGCGAATACCACAAGCATGGCGCCTACATCATCGACCATGCCGACGCGCCCGGCTTCGCCCTGGCCGAACTGCACCGGCTGAGCCAGCTGGTGCTGGGCCACCGCGGCAAGCTCAGGAAGCTGGAGGTGGACTTCGGCGACGCCTTGTTCATGCAGCAACTGCTGGCCCTGCGCCTGGCGGTCATCCTCTGCCATGCACGCCGCGACCCCGACGTGCAGGGCCTGCAGCTTACGCGCAGCGCGGCCCATCCTTCAAACTTCTTGCTGCAGTGCCGCACCGGCTGGGCCGATGCGTTTCCGCAGTCGGCGCATCTGCTGCGCGAGGAGGTTCTGGCCTGGCAGAAGACACCCTGGTCGCTGGTAGTCACTGGCTGTTGACCAGCGCCTCCGACCCGGGGCACACGGCTATACACCGCCCATTCGGCCATGAACCGGGCGGCCAGGCGGGTCTTGGCTGATCTACAGCAAATTCCGTTCGATTTGAGTAGGCAACCGGCAACGAAACATTGAACTTTCGTGAATAATGACCGAAGATTGTATTGAAGCGTAAAGTGTCTTGTCAGCAGCAACGAAGTGGTGCAGCAACACAGAGACAAACGGAAAGCGGAAGATCCAAATCCAAGCCCGGAGGGCAACCGCCCTAAAGACCAGCACCCAAGAGGTTTTCCATGTCCGAAACCACAAGAGCCAACCTCGGCGACGGTTATAAGAGTTACTTTTCCATCGCGCCAGCCTTGGAGCCCGCGCAGGTCGATGATGTTTTTTTCATCCGCCATGATGTGTATGCACGTGAACTAGGCTTCGAACCCGTGCGCGAAAACCAGCGGGAAACCGACCAGTACGATGCACGCTCAGTGCATTGCCTGGTGCGCACGGCCAAGGCGCCGAGCAGCCTCGTCGGCTGCGCCCGCGTGGTGCTGACCGATGCCGCCGCGCCCGACGCGCCCCTGCCCTTCGAGCTCACCTGCCGCAACACGCTGGACCGCAGCATCATCGACCCGGCCAAGCTGCCCCGGCACAAGATCGCCGAAGTCTCCCGGCTGGCTGTGCTCTCCGAGTTTCGCCGACGCAAGGGCGAACAGCAAAGCCCTGCCGTCATCTCCGACAGCGACTTCGGCAGCGAACAACAACCGCGTTTCCCGTTCATCCCGGTGAGCCTGTACATCGGCGCGGTGGCTCTGGCGCGCCGCCAGGGCGTCGAATACCTGTTCACCCTGACCGAGCCCCGGCTGGCCGAGCACTTCGCCAAGCTCGGCGTGCACATCAAGCCGATTGGCGGTCCGGTGGAACACCGCGGCCAGCGCGTGCCCTCGATACTGCAGGTGGAAGGCATGTACGACTCGCTGCGGGTGCTGATCAAGCCGTTGTGGAACACCATCAACGAACAGATCGACGCGGCGTACGCGCAGTCCGCCCCCGCGCCGCTGGCCTGAAACGGCTCGTCTGCCAGACTGCAGCAGGCGTGGTCGCCGCAGCATTGCGCTGGACGCCTCCTCCTGCCATCTCCGGATGCCCCTTCTCATGCACCCCAACGCCCTCGATTTCTCCCCCGTCGCCGTCGGCCTGTGGCGTGCCGGCCGCGCGCAGTTGTCAGAGGCCCGCCTGGTCGAGCTGATCACCGCCAGTGTCGATGCCGGCATCCACACTTTCGACCTGGCCGACATCTACGGCAGCTACGCCGGCGAACAAGCCTTCGGCGATGCGCTCGCGGCCTCGGGCCTGCCGCGCCATGCGGTGCGCCTGATCAGCAAATGCGGAGTGTGCAATGTGTCGCCGGCGCGGCCCGCACACCAGGTAAAGCATTACGACAACGGCGCCGCCCACCTGCGCGCCAGCGTCGACGCCTCGCTGCAGAAGCTACGCACCGACCACCTGGACCTGTTCCTGGTGCACCGGCCCGACTTCCTGCTCGATGCCGATGAACTCGCGCAGGCGCTGCAGGCGGTGGTCCAGGCGGGCAAGGTGCGGCATGTCGGCGTGTCGAACTTCAGCCCTTCGCAGCAACGTCTGCTGGCCTCGCGCCTGCCCAGCCTGGCCGCCAACCAGATCGAGCTCTCGGTGCTGCGGCGCGCGCCGTTCACCGATGGCACGCTCGACCTGTGCCAGGAGCAGCGCTGCCTGCCCATGGCCTGGTCGCCTTTGGGCGGCGGGCTGCTGTTCACCGGCGACGGCGAAGACCTGCGGCGCCTGCGCACCGCACTGGCCGAAGTCGGCGAGGCGCTCGGCGGCGCCAGCCTCGACCAGGTCGCGCTGGCCTGGCTGATGCGGCACCCTTCGGGCATCCTGCCCGTGCTCGGCACCACCGACCCGGCCCGTGTGCAAAGCGCCGCCGGGGCCGCTGCGCTGCGGCTCGACCGCCAGCAGTGGTACCGCATCTGGCAAGCCGCCACCGGCACCCCGATTCCTTGAACGTTCTGGAGCCTCCATGCCTCTCGTCAACATCCGCCTCACCCGCCGCGAGCAACCCACCACCCGCGAACAAAAGGCCGCGTTGATCGCCGGCGTCACCCAGCTGATGCAGGACGTCCTGGCCAAGCGCGCCGACAGCGTGGTGGTCATCATCGACGAGGTCGACCCCGACAACTGGGGCGAAGGCGGAGAGTCGGTCACCATGCTGCGCGAACGCCGCGCGCGCCAGCAACAGCAGCAGTAGGGTTCAAGCCGAAGGCGGCGGCACCGCCAGCGGGCCGGACTCGGCGGCCGCCGGCGCGGGCACGGTGATGCCCAGGCCCGGCCCCATCAGCATGGTCGGCGGGTTCGACAGCGTGAGCCCGGCCTCGCGCAGTTGCTGCAGCACTTCGAACAGCAAGGCGCTGCGCACCTTGTAGGCCAGGCGCGGCGAGTTCACATAACCGGTGGCGTTGAACACCAGCCGGCCGTTGTCGATACCGTCCAGCGCCACGCTGGGCGCGGGCGATTCGAGCACATCCTCATGCGCCTCGAACGCGGCCTGCACCAGGTCGCGCACGCGCGCGGCATCGGTGTCCAGCGGCATCGGCAGCTTGATCTGCACCAGGCCGAGCGGGTTGGCCAGGGTCACGTTGCGCACGGTCTTGGTGATGAATTCGGAGTTGGGCACGATCACCGTGGAGCGATCGCCCATCTGGATTTCGGTGGCACGCACATTGATGCGGCGGATGTCGCCCTCGACCCCGCCGAGCACCACCCAGTCCCCCACCTTCACCGGCCGCTCGGCCAGCAGGATCAGGCCGGAGACGAAGTTCTGCACCACCGCCTGCAAGCCAAAGCCGATGCCTACCGACAAGGCGCTGGCCACCCAGGCGATGCGCTCCAGGCCGATGCCCACGGCGGACATCGCCAGCGCCACGGCCAGCACCACGCCGGCGTAATTGAACAAGGCCACGGCCGAGGTGCGCATGCCCACGTCCAGGCTGGTGGTGGGCAGCAGTTTGTCGGACAGCCAGACCTTGAGCAGGCGCACGGCCAGCAAGCCGAGCACCAGGACCAGCAGCGCCTGCAGCACCGCGTCGGGCCGCAGCTGCATCTCGCCGATCGACAGGCCCGCACTGATTTCGCCGGTGCGCTGGAACAGCTCCGCCGGGCCCTCGCCGAACGGGGCCACGATCAGGATCAGCGCCAGCAGCGCCACGAACACCCGGGCCACGCCCGACAGCAGCACGGCGAACTGGTTGCGCAGGCGCCAGGCGGTGGGCTTGTCGCCGCCCCTCGGGGCTTCGCCAGGCGCATCGCCGGGTTCACGCACCGTCAGCCAGCCCATGCACACGTCATCGATCAGCACCGACAGCAGGTAGGCCGACAGCACCACCACGCCGAACCAGGCCACCTGGCGCACGGCGAAGCTGCCGAAGGCCACATAACCCAGCATCAGGCAGACCAGGCTGCTCACCAGCACCAGCCAGGTCAGCGCCGTCAGTGCCGCCAGCCAGGTAGGCCGCACCGGCGGGCCGCCTTCGGTGGCGCCGGTCCTGGCTTCGTCGAGACGGCGCAGGCGCTCGCCGCGCATCACCACCCACACCATCACAAAGCCCAGGGCCAGGGCCTGGATACAGTTCAGCGCCACCGTGGTGGCCAGGCTGGCATTGACCAGCGCGTACAGCCGCTCGGCCACCCAGCCGGCCACGGTGATCAAAGCCAGCGCCAACGGAAAACCACGCAGGCCACGCGCCACCGCATCGGGCATGTGCGACAGCCGCCAGCTCGGCCGTGCCGGCGACAACAAGGCGTTGCCCAGGCCGGCCACATAACCACCAAAACTCAACAGCCCCACGGTGTGGGCCAGCAGCTCGTCGACGTCGTCGGGCAACGGGCCATCCCAGCTCAGAATCTGGTAGACCACCATCCCGATCAGCCCGGGCGCGAGCACCGCCAGCACGGTGTGCAACAGCGCGTAGAGCGATCGGCGCAGACGCCCGCCCGGCACCCGCGTACTCACCAGGTGCAGCACCGCTCGCCCGCCCCACAGGCGCAGCGCCAGGATCAGCACCACCGCCAACAGGCCACCCGCCCAGACACCGGCGCTGGCCCGGTTGACAGCAGCCGACAACTGCGCACCCAGGCCGGACAGGCGTGCGGCGTCCTGCACGAAGTTGTCGCTGAGCTCGGACCAGAACGGCTTGGCCAGGATCGAGGCCGTGCGTTCGCCCAGCTGCGCCTGGAACTGCGAGCGGCGCTGCGCCCAGATCTGGTCGGCGGCCTGTTCACCTTCGACCGACAGCAGCCGCGCCAGCTTCAGGTTCGCGTCCAGCGCCGAGCGCTTTTTTTCCAGCTCGGCACGCAGCCTGGCGATGTCGGCCGGCTCTTTCTTGTCGGCCGGCGGTGCGCCCAGCTCGGCTACCCGCGCCTGCACACTGGCCAGCTGCGGCGCCAGCCGCGTGGCCGTCGCCTCGGCCTGGTCGCGGGCAGCCAATGCCGCGGTGCGCAGGGCCAGCAGGCTGTCGTCAGAGCGCGCCGTGGGCAGGTCTTTCTGCACCAGCTGGATCTGGCTGCGCGCCTGGTCGAGCGCGGCGTCGTCGTCCACCGGTGGGCTGGCCGCGGTCTGCGCGCTGGCCATGCCGCCAACCAGACACAAGCACAGGCACCAAGCCCGCCCTGCCCTGGGGAGCCTGCGCGGAGAGGAAAACAATCGGGACGTCATCTGCATCGGGCACTATCGAACGAAGGAAAGGCGATAGCATGCCAT
>Ga0307514_10000870_pt1 | contig 47702 bp, 66 predicted proteins | sample 16_EM_MG_FD_203088 | JGI IMG/M metagenome (GOLD analysis project Ga0307514, IMG submission 203088) | Populus trichocarpa ectomycorrhiza microbial communities from riparian zone in the Pacific Northwest, United States - 16_EM | ecosystem: Host-associated > Plants > Roots > Unclassified | place...
TCGTGACACTACAGAGTGGAAGCTCAGCCGTAATTTAACCCTCCGCCGCCGCCAGATGGACCAGGAGCCTGTCGGTTGTCTCTCTGCCTACCACTTCTTCCAGTCCCAGGGGGAAGGGGCCCGGGAGGCCGGGGAGGTAGATGTATTGGTCTATTCTGCATGAGTGTAGAGGCCGGAGGAGGCGGATGCTGGTACGGGAACCCAGGTGGTGGTCCGTAAGGACCAGGCGGAGGATGGTACCCTCTGGTATATGATTGCGGAGGTGGTTGAGCAGGAAGCATGGGGACAGGCATGAATCCTGGCGGGGGTCCTGTACAGGGAGGTACAAGGTATGGGTTGAACCCATTGACAGGAGGGGGACCTCTAAACTGTACTCCAGGCAGCGGAGGACCATGCTGTCCAGGCCGATCACGCGGGTAGAACCCAGGAGGTCCAGAACTCACACCATTGGGAGGCATTTGTCCGACGGGGGGACGGTGTCCAGGAAGTTGGATAGCTGCCGCTGGTGGTCGCCGACCGCGCTTGTCTAATTCGTGAGAGGCTTCGTATACCGGCAACCTGATCCAAACGAGGAAACGAACAAAGCAGTGAGTCAACATCAAGTACAAACCAAGTGTCAGCAGGTGGGGCAGAAATAAGTCGTCAGCTTTCGGTACTAAGCGATCGAGGGTGAGTAGTGAGCGAATTCCCACTTTTTAGGGTCTGCAGGTAGTGGGTCCGTCCAGAAATAGTCGTGGTCCAAGGCTTCGGCTGCGGTAATCCTATCTCTAGGGTTACAGGTTAAGAGCTTGTCGAGTAGGTCGTATGTCTCCTTGCCAAAACTACAGAGCTATGAGATCAACGTCACAATCGACGCATCGACAACATACCTCTCATACATGTGCTTCAGTCTACGGGGATAGGATTCTGAGAACCTCTTCACGCCCTCACATCCGGGAAGCGCGTCATAGTCGGGCCACGTGTGTTGGTTGGGGGTGCCACATAACCGCCAAATCTTATCAAGTTGGTCGAGGTCAGAGTTCCCAGGAAGGATGGGTTTCCGGTTAAACATCTCTCCAAGAACACACCTGTGTTGTACGTAAGAAGACCCACGGGTGGAGAGGTAAAACTCACGCACCCTATGCCCCATATATCAATCTCTGCGCCATACTGCCTTGCACCCAAGAGCAACTCAGGAGGACGATACCACCTTGTTACGACACAATTTGTATACTTCCGTTTATTGGTCCCAGTGTCTACTGCGACGGATGGGTCAAACGTCCGCGCGAGACCAAAGTCCGCTATCTTCAATGAGCCATCGTTAGATATAAGCAAGTTAGCCGCCTTCATGTCACGGTGCAGAATATGGTTCTTGAGTGGCATGAGCGCTTGAGATAAATATATCGCGTGAACACCGTACCCTGTGCATGTATTCGGTGCCCTCCATGAGTTGACGCATATAAAGCTTGATGTGACTTGGCGATAACTTAACACGCTCGTTTTCCAGAAGGCCAGCAAGATCATGATCCATGTATGGAAAGACCATGTGCACAGAGACGGGGGAACCCTTGCCTAGAATAGTTAGCAAAGGTGTGAGTCGTGAACACGGAAGTGAGGAACGAAAACTCACCTCGAACGACAATCATATCAACAACGTCAATGATGCACGAGTGTTTGAGAGCCTTGAGGATTTTGATCTCTCGGAGTGCGGTGACAGGCATCCCTTCCTTCTCGTTGTGCATGAGAATCCTCTTTAGGGCAACGACATTTCCCGTGGTTTTCTGGATTGCTTTATGCACCTCACTGGGCAAACGGTCAGAGCCGAAAATTCCGTGCCAAGCTGGAGGTCTTACCCAAACGTTCCTTCTCCCAACTTGGTTGTGATGTCATAGTCGTGAATCGAACCACATCCCGGGAACGCGCGGCCGTAAGCCAACTCCTCCTCCTTGCGAGAACGTCGTGTCCGTTCTGGACGCTTTGATGGTGGTGGTGGCGGCTGTCCTGGAGTGCCTGGGTCAGTCTTTGGGACGTCCTTGGTGGCCTGGGCAAGATCGAGCGGTGGAGGGGACCGGCTGAGTTTGGGAGTGACTGGCTTCTTTGAAGGCACGGAGAAAGATATCAGCTGACGTTCTGGAGGCAAGGATCGTTCGGGAGGGGGCGGAGGAGGAGGGTCTGAGGGTGGCGGCGGAGGGGAGTGAAGGCCGTACGGCGCATCGTGCGGTGGGCGAGGAGTTGCGACGTAATCAATTCTAGGGGATCTAATTGAAGGAGGCGAAGGAGAGCGCGGCCGGTATTCATACGAAGGCCGCCATGAATCTCCTTCGGAACGGTCGTAACGATGTGGCGGTAGGTCGTCGGGACGGTAGTGTCTATCACGAGATCCGTAACGGGGATAGTAGTCTCCACCCCTATCCCAGGTCGACCTCCGTATGTCATGCGGGGAGAGATTTGGACGTGGCGGTAAACGGTGCTTGGGGGAAGTCGAGCGGGATCTATCCGAAGGTGGAGACCGTGTCCTATCGTAATCCCGGCGGGGGGGAGGATCGGAAGGGCGTTGTGCACGACCTGACTGCCAGTCTCGATCGTATGAAGGTTCGTATGAATCACCCCCGAACCGACGACCACGTCTTTCGCCAGGGTGAGGGTAGGAAGGTCGATAGTGTGTGGAGTCGCGGCCGCGCGGTCTACGATCCTTTGAGTGTCCATTTTTGGGATCCCCGTCTTGGAGCCTGAGTTCAGTATCCGGTGACCTTTCGTAGATGACCTTATCTCTAGGTTGGAGAGAGGAAGAGGGGATTGAAGGAGGCACATCTTGTTTCCTCCTGAACGGGAAGGCGACTTTCGACTCGTACTTGAAATTTGAGGTAGCTGTCTTCGACATTACGGACGTAGGAGATCCCTTGTCATCGTACGAGGGCTGCGCAACGGCATCATCGAGTTCGCCTTCCTCTGGAGAAGATGTCACCAACCGCTTGCTCGGCCGCAGACGTTCAGGTGAGGCTGACGCAGTGCGTTTCGAGGGAAATGGCGGAGTGAATGACATTTCACGTGGCTACCGGGTGCAGGATCCAGTATCCAGGCAGCCAGCGTTGAGGCGGAAGGGTAGCCGTGGGCGGGAGTGTTTTCACCTCACAGTGGCAGAGTCGGTGTGAGTGTTTGGATTATGTAATTGGAATCGCCGAATTTGGCAGGAGGTGTGAATGTGGGAACTTGTTTCCATTTGTAGAAAGTCACGCCATTAACGAGTATCGACCCATTCCTCGGTTGCCTCAAAGACTCTCAAAGCTGCGCTGGTGAGGATGGCTACCTCTTCGTCTTCTGCGATGACAGAAATGCACTTGCCATCACCCCCACCGTCAGACTCATCGCTCTCGTCGCTTTCCAGCTCTCCTTCGCCTAAGGAAGAGGAGGAATCAAACGAATTCTATAACCAGCTGGTCTCACAGCTCGATCCTTTCACCTATCTCCTCCAGCCAGATGCTATGGCTACCGACGATCTCACTCAGTCATCTTCTGTTAACGATTGGTCCTCGTTCACTTCACTCGCTGACACTAGCGTTCACCCTTCCCAATCCAAAGTTGATGGTTTTGGTGGAGAGTTTAACTTCCCTATGCCCATGGACCTAGGCTTGGAATCCACTTTCATTGATCCGTCGGCCCTGCACTTCAACACGAGCATTTTTACCCAGCCCGACCCTGGATTCCACGGATTCAATTCTACTCAAACGGAACTTGTACCGCCTTCGTTGACGCAACTGTTAGGCAAAGACGGATCACACTCTGGCCGTAGGCTCAGCATCACTTCGTCTTCGTCGTCCTCTGGTGCTTCACTCTCTCCTATATTGGAACGGCAACCGACCCCCGAGATTGCCGCGACGATACCTACGAGCTCGCACGAAGAACTCGCTCGAAAAGTCCTGCAAGCTATTGGAGCGACCCTTACTATCCCATCAAATACCTCCAATCTAGTGGCCGGTACGTTCATTTGTCCCCCGGGGCCTCTTTTTGTGCTGACTGCTTCGTTGACCGCAACAGGCCAGTCCAAGCTTCCTATACCCCGTCTCACCAAACAGGCTTTCGACACACCGGTGTCGGTTAAATCTGCCGTCGTCTCCCAGTCTACTCCTGAATCCTCTCCTCCGTCGTCGAACAACCTTACTACCGCCGGCATAGGGCGTCCCAAGACCGGTCATACAATCATCGAGAGGCGTTATCGCACCAACTTGAATGCCAGGATCACAAACCTCAAGCAATCTGTTCCAGCTCTACGAGTTCTGGAGGCTCGTTTGAACGGTAAAGACACCAGTCCGAATGACACCGTTGACGAGCGTGGCTTTGTCGACGGCGTCAAAGTTGGACGAAAGATGAGTAAGGCAAATATCCTGGGGAAAGCCACCGAATATATTAGGTTTGTGTCTCTGTTGCTCTACCTAAACCTTCCTAACGACGCGTTGTGTAGAGTTTTGAAGCGAAGGGAAGCTCGCCTGAAGCGTGAGCAAGCAGGACTGAAGTCTCTGATGTCTGGACTTGTAAACGGTCCAGCTCTCCTCGAGGCATGGGAAACCCAATGGAGGGAAATTTTTGGTGGAGAGGAGAGGGATGAGGTTGAGGATGAACCTGGGAGCGATGAGGAGGACGGTGAAGTTGAGGGGGAAGGCGAGGACGATGAAGAAGATTCGGGGAGAGCCAGAAAAAAGGCAAGGACCGTCAAGGCGATCAAGTCGACAAAAGTTCCCTCTGTCCTCCCCGCCACCCCGAAAGCCACTGCCGTCACAACCACTCCAGCGGTTCTCCCAGAGAAGAGGAAGCGCGGCCGACCTCGCAAGATCCCCTTACCTACCCCCGCACCCCCGGCCACAACAACAACCCCCACGTCAATCAACCACGCTTCACAGCCTCACCAACAATACCTCCTTGCTGCGTTTGCCTTCCTCTCCTTCTTCAACTCTCCTTATGCAACCTCCTCTGCACCATACTCTCACCCCCATGATCATACTGGATCTGTCCTCAACCATACTGCCGCTGGAAAGCCTGCCGGCTACGGATGGAATGACCTGATCCAGGCTTTCCATTTGTTTGTTTCTGTGGCTTTGTTCTTCACGATTGTCGTTCCCTGGTTACCTCACGCCTTCCGCAAGTCAAGTTTCATCGCCAAACTGGCTTCTCCCTTCGTCGCCGTATATCCTGCATATCGGATGATGACGCTTCCCACGACACCATCATTCCCAGAAGACTCCAAGAATGCTGGGAAATCACCCGCCGGTATGAATGCTACTCGGTCAGCTCTTTTTAACGCATTGTCACCTGCCTCCCGTGGATCGGAGACCGAGGCTCAGTTATTGAGGAAGGCCCTCGGTATCTCTACTGGTCTTATAGGACTCTGCCAAGGTGTGTCCAAGGCCAGCAAGAAGCACAGAGGTATCGAACTCGACCAGCTGGAACAGCGAGCTTGGGTGCGGCTGGGAGAGTTGGTCGCTTTAGATGGTGTGTACAACCTTTTCCCAACCCGTCCAACATACTCATGCCTTGCAGATAACGTCTCGCTCTCCACCCGATTACTGACCTACTGGGGCATGTCATGGCATATTTCCACATTCTCGGCATCCGTTGTGGACCTCACCACCCTCGCCTTGATCATCCGCCCTGTAGCGGGCTCTCGGGCTTCCTACTTATGGGAGCAAGCCAGGAGAAAGGATATTCTGAGGCCACACGAGAAACTTGTGTTGGATTCCATGGATATTTGTTCAGCTGCAGCCCTGATACAGAAGTGGCGCCGAACAGATTTCAAATGGGAACACCACCCTCCACTTGCCGTCCTCGCAGAAACTCTCGTCCGTCGAAAGATCAAGAATCATTCGCGACTACTCTTCGTCCAGTCCGTCGATAAGACGCTTCACCAAGATGATGACTCGTCTGACACAGACGAATCTACGGACGGTCGATACCTCCTGACTGCGGGTACAGAAGCGGAGTCCGAGGTGGAGAGACTACAAATTATTCAAGCTGGCAAATCTTTGGGAGGCTCCACCGCTGACCTCGCCATGGCGTTGGAGAAAGTGTGGGATCTAGGAACCTGCGATCTGCCGGAGGCCTCGCGTTCTGACGTGGATTACGAAGACGTTAGAGCCCTTTTGAGTGCCATCGCTTTGTATCGCGAAGTCTTCAGGACCTCATTGGCGCATACTGGAACCGTCGGGTGCGACATCCCTTCGATTTCCGTCATCCTAACTCCTCCATCATCTCCTTCGCCGATGGATGCCCAGGTTCACCAAGCCCTGAGAAAGGTTTTGGGGGCAAGCGTGTTCGAGATGTTACCAGATGTTGATGGGGACCAGGAACTGGACTCCTTGGCGATGGCGGTCGAGAATGCGAGGGATAGTGTTGTGGATATGCTTGTAGATCTAAGGGCCGCTAGTCGTTGTGTGCATTTCTAATCCTGTTATATTTTTATTTATTTATACTTCTTTGGTCACCTCTCGTTCTGATACTTTACGCAAATCTACCATTATAATAACTCTACCACGCTTCGTTCAAAAGCTTGAGCACAACAGATGCTGACCCCCACGAGCTCTGATAGCCGTGCCCGCCGTGACTATGAGGGGGAGGCTGTCAGACTTGTGCGTGGGGGGGACCGAAAACAGTTACCCGTAGTTGTGGACAACGGGGATTCCGGACACATTTTCTCGCCCCAGACGAATTCCTCCAATCCTGCCTGGTCTCAAGCCGCAACCCTCTTCAATGACCAGTGGGATGAGGTCCATGTAGGTGGGGTTTGGGGTGCCTGGAGGAGCAAGTTCTGGTGCCAAAGCAATCGCTCGCTTGAGGATCGCAATCTTGGTTTCCGGGCGTGGCTTTGGGAACCAGTCGTCGATAGTCCTGGTCCCACCAAGGATAACCTGTCGCAGGGAGTCCGATATTCAAAACGAAGAGTACGGATGACGGTCTCGCTTACGTCTCCGCTTTGTCTCGGGATGATATAGGTCACTTCATCCTTTCCATTGATGGTCCGACCAAACTTCACCCAAGGGGCTCGGATCAAAACTGTTTGTCCACGAATAGGAAACACATCTTTGTCCTCTACCCCTCCCAGAAAGCGTGCCCCGATCCCAGCGCAAACCACAAGTGCATCAGGTTTGAAGGGGGTGAGAGCACCTTCAAGGACTTGGGAGATATGCTGGAGTGAACTCCTGATGATGTTACCTCCTTTGGCCAGAAAGCGAGACAGGAGGTATGGTAGATACGCCGGAGTATCGATGCTGAGAGTAGTGAACGATGTTGCTAAAACCGTTCCTTCGATGAGACCAGTCCGGAGCAATCGGTACTGAACGACGATGAACGTTGAGGGGATAACATGGTGATTTCGGGGCGAACTTACGTCCGGCATCCATTCGATGGGTATATCCTGGGCAGGTTGCACTTCGTAGTAATCCTTCTGGTCGATCCTGAGGAAAAGACCCTCAGTTTCACTTCCAGGCTTGGACATCTCCCACATGATATCGAAGGTTTCCTTGTCTAATTCTGGTCGACAAGAAGAAAGAAACGTGATTTGCTTTTCGTCGCAAGGAGTCAGCTCGCACTCACGCTTGAGTCTGGGATCTCCGAATGCCACACTGACATGGTGAGCTCCCTAGTGAACGTAGCAAGTGGGTCAGACTCAATCGTCCAAGGCGCACATAAGATGATTGAATCTCACCGCCCACGGACTCGTGTAGCGGATAGACTTGGGATCACCTGGGATCATCTCCCCGATTACCGTCACTCGATACCCCCCATGCTCTTGAATCTTAATCGCAGTCGACAGCCCCACAACACCTACACGATCAAGGCATTCACCATTGACCCCACAATCCAGAGCGCATACCGATTTTACCTGCGCCAATAACCACGACTTCTTTGGCTCGTTCGGACATGACTTGACGAGTATATGGGCCTATAGCACGACGAGCGACGGTGGGAATCAGCGTCGTACCGCCGAGATTACTTAGATTGACGGCAAATGGAATTTCGCTATTCATCCCTAGTGCCAAACCACCACCGCTGCAGGGTATGCTTCTCGACTCCATCTTCCACAGATTCCTTGAAATCGACTCTGCCCACGAAATATCTGCCCGACAGCATAAATGGGTACCAAAACCGATCATCGGTCCACATATTTTCCCATGGGATGGGTGAATTCTGCTCGGCGGAATCAGGGACGTCGAACCATTCTGGGCGCATTTCGTCCGTCCTGCAAAGCGACGTCAATTCCCAAGGCCATTTGGCTGCTCAGATAATGGACGAACTCGGTGGGCTCTCCCTCGTATTCGTCGGCTCTGAATACCTCAATCTGGAAGGTGTGATCAGAGCCTTCGTGTAGGTAGATGAACGTTCCACATGGAGCCAACTTCGCGCTTATACCTGCCTCTTCCTGGTCGAGGATGAGCTATGGTGAACCGGCGAAGGTGGGCGGATACCTGTCACCTTGAGTTCTCTCAGTGCGGCGGCTTCGGCGGACTCTCCAGGTTCAACCTTCCCGCCGAATCCATTATACCTGTCGACCGTCCTCAAACTTCAGTGCCATGAAAACCAAGGGTTTTTCGACTTACTTGCCCTTCCCGAAGCCCCGCTTCTTATGGCCGAGTAGTATCTTATAAAAAATCCGTCACGAATAAGTAAACGCGTCGAGTCTAGGTCCACGGGATGTCACCTTGCCAGATTTTATTATGAAAGAGACCGTGTACAACTTCACCGGCGGAAGATCGAACCATTCTCCGTTTCCACCGTTCGTTGAGACTTGAATGGATCCAAAACCCTCTAAACCAGGTGGTGGGGTGGCCATGGTTACAGTTTGACCAGTCGACGTAATGGGCGGCACGGCACACGCCTGAGAACATCTCCGGAGTCAAGAGTCTCAACGATTATAAAGATTGTACCCAAATAAGAAGGTCTACGTGATTAGAATATCCTATCTATTTTTTTGCCTTCCGCTTCGCACGCGCGAAAATACCGACTTCGGGGTCACGGATAAAGTTGACTATTACCATTGCCCAGGATGGGTGGGATGGAATGGTGTCGTAAAACTCCGGCGCAAGTGCGCGCAGAGCTGGTAACCTCGTCCAGGGAATCGAGGGGAAGTCGTGGTGTTCATTGTGGTATCCAACCTATTTTTACTCAGCGGCTGTATGAATTCCCGCGATAACAACTTACGTTGTAGGCCAAGATGTTGAGCGGTCCGTAATAAGAGTAGGTTTCTTGGTCTAAACCATCCCAGACGTAGTGCTCCGCGATGAAGTGGGCAGCACAGGGATGCAAGCTACCAGCGAGAAAGCTGGACATGACGAAGTAACCGAGCGCCCGCAGTCCCATAAACTTGACGATAATCACATCAAAGATGACCTGAACCACGAGATTGGCTAGATGCCACATCGTGGGTGTCTGATTCCGCACAAGCCCTGGCCGAAGGGCGTAAAAGAATATTTGGAATGTGCTGCCTAGTTTGAGATCGGGACCATGCACTGCTAGCAATCATTGGACTTACGCAAAGAACACCTTCCCGAAGACATTGTTGAGCAAGATCAGCTCCAGCCTCGTGGGGAGGTCGGTGTCGATCCCATCTTCTCCAAGGTACTTGTGGTGCTCGAGGTGATACCCCTTCATCGGCGTCAACACAGGCCGCACTGTCGTAGGACGCAACTCACTTTGAAAGCGGAGCAATACGGGATACCGATGGGCAAATTTGCGAACATAGCCAATGCCCTGTTGGGTTTTATGCCCTTGAACGCAAGGTTGTGTGTGATCTCATGAATCGCAAGGAACAAATTCTGGTTCGCGGTTGCACCGATCACGTAGGCCAGGATGAGGAAGATGGGTGATTTCATGGAAGTGTTCCTGAGGTAGTAGGCCACCGCGACTTGTAGAGAGACCACTCCAAGGACGACCCATTTTGTAAGAGGTTCGTGGCCCATGAGCTTGGTAACCTGAACCTCGATCATCAGAGGCTGGAATCGTAAGTGACCGTGTACGGCTCAGACGGACCTCAGGATGTTTTTTCATGATAGCCATTCTCCTCGAACGATGGGGTTCCTCCGTCATCAACCAAAGGAAGTCTCTTGGGTCTTGCGGAGGTTTGGTGAAGTTGACCCCATCGTCCTCGGCAGTCGGAGATGGGACTGCCGTTCGACGGGGAGCCCTCCCTTCTGTCAGAGACTCAGCGCCACCATAGAGCGAAAAGTCTAGGGATAATTATCAATGAGTGTGCTCATGCAACAGCTGCAAAAGAGGACGTGCCTACGCCGGAGTCCACGGTCTTGAGGGTCATCGGACGATGATGGTAAAGGACGGGAGAAAGGAGACGCTGGCGTAACTCGGTTGATATATTATGGCTATTCGATCACGATCAGCCGCATCTGGCACAACACTATAGGTACTGTAAAACTAGGCTACTGTGGTGCCTGCTCTCCATCATCCTTATCGAACGAGCTTCCAATTGCTTGTTTGCGGAGTGCCTCGAGCTCCGACGGAGGCTTGAATACTGTCGACAACTCGAACTTGGAATCCAGTCGCGACAGAAACTCGTGCACTCGAGGAGAGTCTATCCATTTCAGATAGGAAAGGGCTTCGATGGAAACCTGCAGGCAGGCTTAGTGCGGGATTCGTGTGAGGAGAGTCCCATCATAACCTACCTTGATTGACGGCTCGACATCAGGGTTGAGGAGGTTAAATACGGTGCTGGATACTTCATCCTCGGGGGCACCGAGTATTTGTGATGCCTTGGCGGCGGCAAGGACAACCGAAGCAGAAGCTCCGCCACGTTGAAGATACTCAGCATTGTATGTTTCCAGGTTGGTTGACGATGGGATCAGGTCCTCCAAGATCCCCGAAGCCGTTGGTCCGATGGGTGCTGGTGGTTGCTGAAGGAGAGTTGACCCTATCATGTGTGAATGGTTGAACGAGCATTTGCCGTCATTGGGACTCACAAAGCTTGCGAATTTCTACCAGACGTACGTGCACTTCGGGGTCTGCAGGGTTAATTGCGGAGGCGTGCAGAAGGGCTTTGACTGCTTGCAGGTATCTCTCTGTAGCATTTGAGAAACAGTCCCGGTGATAAAATTGCAACCCAGCTTACTTCGACGGACAGCAACGTCGTAAACGGTGGCCCAAAGTTGGACAGAAGGCAACTCGAGGTTGACTAAAGGCTGGAGAAGCTTGGTAGCCGTTTCCAGCTCGTTGGGGGAAGCCAGTAGTTTTGTTCCGTCCGGGTCGTCATCCTTGGGGGCTGGCGCTTCCAATCCCTTATCTTCATTGGCTGAGGTGGGTGCCTTCCTCGGGTCCTCTTGGACCTTCTGAGCCGCCCTTTTTGCCTTCTTCTTCGCCTTCCTTTCCGCATCGGTGGGTTGACCTGTGGCAACTGTCAGTTCTAGAGAGGTTTTGAACTCAACTTCCTCGACAAACCGGAACCGGTCTGTGAATTTTTCAACGCAGAGTTGTCGTGAACACGAATAAAGATGCGTGCCGCTTCAATTGCAGCATGTACGTAGGCAGGGTTCGATCGGGCTCGATCCTCCCATGATACAAGACTGTGTTGAGCTGCTGAGCGCATGAAAGGGATAAAGAAGAATCTGAGTACTTCATGTAAATATTGATGGTGAACTTCCGAAGGGAATATCCGTGGAAATCATACTGGTCGTCCTCAAATTCGTTGAAAGTCTGACACAACACTTCAGCTTTCGACCGACGATAGGAACACATGTCACGGACCTTCTGAACGGCAACATACCTCTTGAGGGCCATGGCGAGACGACCAGAACGATTGTGCGAGTCGCCATCCTCTGTTAGGAACAATAAGGATTGCATATCCTCCAAGTCGGAGGCGGGACTCTGCGCATCTTTCTGCACAATGGTGAGTCATCCACAGAAACGGGGTAGATAACATCCACCTTTGTGAATAATCCAAGGATTTCCTGGGCTTCGTCGCTGAGACCGGCTCGGAGACGATACTTTGCACACTTGGTGTTCAGAAACCGGTCTTGTAAATCCAGAAGTCGAGCGTCGTTCAAGGACCGTGCAGCACCGTAGACGTCCCCAACGCGCTTGAGCACTCGAGCCTTACAGGTGTATAGTTCGGGGAGTGTGGGAGTGTGTGAGATAGCAATGTCGAGAAGGTTCAACGCTCGAGAGTGCTGCCTCAGGTGGAGGTAATGTTGGGACAAGAAGTACAGGGACCACAGATATGTGGTAGGGGGTTCAGAGGGGAAAGATGACGAAGATGCTTCGCCTTTCGGAGAATAGGAATTGTTGTAGCCTTCAACCAGTTCCTCGATGACCTGTTGCTTATCCTGTTCCCGGTAGAGGTCCTTCAAGTCGACAAAAAGTGAAGGAATCCCTTTGCTCAGTCCAGCAAAAAGATACGGCTCAGCGAGTTCTCTGAACTCATCCCCTGCGATCTGTTAAACAAGTTCGTGGCGGAAGGAGAGGTACAAACCTTTCGAGTACTCCAGTGCAAGACGACGAGGTACGGTCGCTTTTGGCAGCAGCTCGGAAAAGGCACGGAGGATCCGGACGGTTTCCTGGCGAGCCTCCTCAGACATCGTATCTGAGATATTCATGAGCAAAGCTCGCAGGGGGTATCTGATACCACAGACCAAGGTCCACCCCTTTAATGGATAGATATCCTTTGTAATAATCACGACAATCAGAGTTTTGTTGAATGAGCGCTTTCCAAGCATGTTCTGCCTCCTCCACGTTCCCCAGTTTTGTCAAGAGTCTAGCTTCAAAACCATACCAGTCAGCATTTCATAATTTAGTCTCGGGTACGATGGTACCTCTCCGTTCCATCACGGCCGTTCTGTCTATGATTGCTCTCGCCTTTGCATTTGTGTCCAATAGATTCAGCGCTTCTGAGAACTGTCCAACTTCCTCCAGAAGGGCCACGTGATATAGCAGCATTTCCGAATGCTCTACATCGTAATCCGGTACATCCTAGTCAATCGAGTTTAATCGCGTGACAAGCAGGGAATTTTCAAAGTACCTTGAGGATGCTCTCGTATCGTTCCAATACTTTCCTTGCCTCATCGAACTCGCCATTCAGATGGTATGCCACGGCGAGCGCCACCCAGTTCTGCCGGAGGTTAGGACGCAGCCTAAGTAGGGTATGACGGGTCTCGACAAGAGCATCAAAGATCCTCAGTTGTGTTTGTAGGTGTGCCGAGTCACGGAGGATATTCAAATTTTCCTGGAGATGATGGATGTAAGGGCGGATGTACACAAAAAACCTGTGTGCTTGTTTCGGAGACGAAGCCAGACAAGGTCTCTCTGGGTGCTCACCTTATCAAAACGTAACGCTTGGGTGTACGATTTGAGGGCTTCTTCGTAGTTTTTCTCGCCCTTTTGTATTAGGCCGAAGACGTGCCAACAGATATGGGACGTAAGATCGAACCTCATCCCCTTCTTGACGAGATCGATGCCCTCTTCACGCCTTCCCATGTGGGTGAGCAGCAGACCCTTCATGCATAAGGTCTCTGTAGGATAGTTTGTAATCAGATATGCGCTGAGGGTGATTATCAGCGAATAGAACGACCTCCATGCTCTGGAATTTTTTTGAGAATAAGATCAGCGGTCTTGAGGCCCTTCTTCAGTTGTCGGGTTTCGTAGAATGTAAGAAGCTCCTTGAACAGTGACGCCTCCTTTGAAGGCAGGGCCCGTTTAGCAGGAATTTGCAGGCTCGCGGGAGGCATTTCGGTATAATCGCGAAAAGAATCAGATGCGTCGCACGTGATCATTCTGTGAATTCCCGGGCCACTGTTGTCTCAACGCGTCTTCGTTCTCAACCTCGTGCATCATGGTGGCTCAGACCCGCGCCGGAGGCCAGCCTTCGACCCTGAAGCTCAAGTTTCGCGAGAAACTTCTTGGACGAACGACAACCTCTACAGATGTTCTCCTCAAGAAACTCAAGACTCTCCACGCTGAACTCGCCGAGATGGAACAGGAGCGTCTTGATGTCGACTCGCTGGAAACTGTGCGCTGCGAGCTCATTCACCAGAGCATTCTCTTACACAAGGATAAAGGCGTGAAAGCCTACGCGGCTTGTTGCATCGCCGATATCCTGCGAATCACTGCCCCCCACGCCCGGTACAAACCTACCGAACTGACCGACATATTCCACTTCTTCCTCCGGCAGCTAGTGCAGAACCTAAAATCCTCGGATAATCCTTACTACAATCAATACTTTCTTCTCCTCGAATGCTTATCCGCCGTGAAGTCCAGCGCACTCATCTGTGATCTTCCTAAAGCCGAAGAAATCGTTGAACAATTCTTCAAGGATTGTTTCAAGATAGTACGCTACGATCTCTCCAAGAAGATTGAGTTGTTCATGGTCGATATCCTCAATGTCATCATCGACGAGTCTCATACCATCCCTCCCGTTGTCGTCACAACGCTTTTGGCTCAATTTATGGACAAGAACCTTGTTAGTCCCCCCCTCACGCGTACCATATTTGTACTTAAATTTGTGAACAAGGGAATGGACCAACCAGCATTTCGCCTTGCCACCCAAGTGTGTAATGGCTCATCCACCAAACTTCAGCGCTACGTTTGCCAATACTTCACGGACATCATCCTCCAACACTCGGACGAGGAGGATTTTGAAGAGATTCAAAAGGCCCATGACCTTATCAAACGTCTCAACCGCTTTTGCCCTTCTCTACTCCATAACGTGGTTCCTCAATTAGAGGAAGAGCTCCGCGTGGACGAAGTTTCCATACGGATTATGGCGACACAGACCCTCGGGGAGATGTTTGTCGACTCTGGTGGCGCTGATTTCATGAGAAAGTACCCCTCGACGTGGAATCTTTGGCTCACGCGACGAAACGACAAAGCCTCTGCGGTGCGCATAGCATTTGTAGAGGCTTGCAAGGGACTTGTAGTAGCCCCAGGCGACACGCGCGAGGCGGTAGAAGGTGAATAAATCGAGTTTAGTCTATGCCGTCTATTAATGTCAAATGTTAGACGCTCTTTCGGCCAAGCTCTTGGACCCTGATGAAAAAGTGAGGGCTGCAGTCTGCCGCCTCTATTCGCAATTGGAATATGAGGTGGCACTCCATCATGTGTCGGAATCCCAATGGCGAGCGATTGCTGAGCGTGGCTTGGACAAGAAGGTAGCTATTCGCACCGCACCTCCAGAGCGACATTCTCACCTATCCCAGGTCACGGTACGGACAGAGGCTCTGACATGTATTGGAAAAGCCTACAGTTTGGCGTATCCAGAATTGTATTCGCGATTCCATCCTTTTTTTTTTCCTTTCCCCTAACGACTCTTTGCCAAAGGGAAGTCAACGATCCTGCCGCTGTGCAACATTTCTCTTGGATTCCTGGTACGATCCTCTCCAATACTCCACCAGAAGTCAGGTACGACACAGTCGTGCGCTCTCCTCCTGTATTTAACCTACCACCAGGTCGATTGCTGAACAAGTCCTCGCGGACTACGTATTTCCTCTTCAACCATCGGGGTCCAAGGCAACCAACGTGAACGATGTCGTGTGGACAGAGCGACTGCTTCACACCATGAAATTCTTGGATGAAAAAGCTACACAACACCTGATAAACCTTTCAGGCCTAAAGACTGCGTAAGGACTGTTTCGGGACTAATGAATGCTCTCTCTCAATGGCGGAACGTTCTAGGCGTCCTGGACCATATGAAGCGTTTCTCGAAGCTTGCAAAGCAAACAATGTTTGTCTTTGGCCACCTCCGTGAATTTTATGCTAACCCGGGGTACAGGGTGGTGTGATCGACTCTAACGAAGAGGAGGTAGTGAAGAAACTTGATTTCAGTATCAAGATGCTCGCAGGCAAGCAGTTAATATGACGCGGAAGTTTTCAACTAACCCAACTTTTCTGCAGCACAACTACCTGACCCACAGAAGGCGGCAGAGGACCTAGCCACCTTCGCCAAGCTGAACGAGGGCAGGCTTTATAGCTTATTCAAGACTTGTATTGACGTTCAGACCGACCTCCAGGCTCTCATCAAATCGACGGTATGCAACGATCAGTATTTACCACAAGTGCGCTCATCCTTTTTTAGGCAGAGTTTACACGTCGAGTTGAGCAAGGATCATCATCTATATCCCCAACGATGACGGTACTCCTGCGTCGGGCTTCCCTGAGGCTTATTAACCAATCCTCGATACCCACACTGATCAAGCACGTGCGGAATGGCGATTCCAGTGGACAATCACAGAGCCAAAGTTCCGCAGATATGTCCGCGAAGAATGCATCAATCATTCTCAACTGCATCGCCAAGTATTGTCCAGCCATGTTCAGATCCCATGTACCAGAACTGGTGAAGTCTGTCGCGGACGAGAAGCACGATCGACTTGTGGAAGTATCCCTTCACGCGTTATCGGCGCTGTTGCAGTGGGATCCATCCCTCACACCTATGGACAAGTGAGTTTTCATATTTACCATGCGTAATACAGGCATTGAGTACGTTTCCTAGACGGTTTGCGGATAGGATTCGACGATTTTGTACAGGGTCTGACCGTAAACGAGCCAAGTATAGCTCACGATTACTGTGTTATATGAAGGAAAAAGAAAACCTTCGTGCGGAAGTAGTGGAGGTTGGTCTCCTTTTTGTCGCACAGAGGCTCTCCGTTGACAGGCCGCTAGGCAATCAGCGATAACCTCCCGGATGCAGACCCTGGCGAGCGTCTAGCTCACGTTACCACGCTGGTCGAATTCTCACGTCGTGCACCCGATTGCTTCGAGCAATATAGCGACGTTGTCATCACTTTCTTGGTTAAACATGTACTCTTGGTCTCGACGGTCGAGGATCCAGTGCGGTTAACTAGACATCGGTTCGGCACAGTCACTGATGGTCACCGTATTTAGGATGGAATGGATGTCGATGGGGATTGGACGGAGGACAGTCAAATGTCGGACGCCCTGCGCACCAAGATTCTCTCCCTGAAGCTGTGTCGGCACCGTTGCATTGCCCAAGCAAAATCCGAGAGTCCCATGGAAATTGCCAATCCGGTATTCAAGATGCTGACCACACTCCTAAAACACAACGGTTTGCTTTCCGACAAGATCACCACGAGGTATTCCCATCCAATTCCACTTCGACACTGAGTGACGTCTTATGCGTTTAGCCCGAGCGAACGGTCACGGTTGAGATTACAAGCTGCGGTGTCTATGGCATACTTGTCAGCAGTCGATATCTATGCTCAAGCCACGACGCCGCATTTCGTCTCGTTGGCTCTGACAATACAGGTATATATCGTACTGTATTTGACCCCGCTCGCTTGCTGAAAGTGCTCTAAGGATACATGTTTTCATGTTCGTTCCCGTTTCTTAACGAAGACCATCCATCTCTTGCATCTGCGGGTGCTTCCCTTCCGGTTCAACATGATTCCATTCCTGACGGTATTCGATCCGGACGATGAAATAAAGAATATTGTAAGGTTTTGCTCCACAGTTTTCTGCAATGTGTTGGTTTCTTGGACTGACTGTTTGGATAGGCGAACGCGTATATTATGGCGACCCTACAGAGGCTTGGGCCCCGTAAGTTGCGGTACAAAATCACATTCTGTGAGCTCACCGTTGAGCGTGTTATAGGGATGCGACTCCAGCAGTTCGAGATGGCGTTCCCGCGGCTGCTACACTTATTAGCACATCACCCAGACTTTGCGATGACGCATGAAAGTGCAGTGGAGATGTCAAGGTGCCTCGAATTTATGACGGGGCCATTCAAACACTGACCAAGACCACTACAATAGGTACATAAAGTTCTACATAACCACTGTGGCGACGACGGACAATATTTCTCTCATCTTCCATCTTGCGGAAAAGGTGAAGACAGTCCAGGATGCAGAATCGGATCAATATAGCGAGGTATCAGCAACCCCGAAGTGATCGTTTAGTCAACTGACACATCGTTCCTTAGCACATTTATGCCTTGAGCGATTTATCACAGAGGATGATCCAGTCATATGGCAAATCGCGGTCTTGGTCGCTGACCAACATCCCCACGGGAAAGACCAAGCTTCCTTCTGATATCTTCCATCCTCTACCGGACGCTGCGAGTGCAAACAAGGTATATGGAATGATTCTTCCGCGGTTCCATTACTGACCTGTCTCCAGATTCTCCGGACAAAGTACCTAACCGAGGAGACTTATCAATGGCTAGAGGAGCAAGGCAAGGTCACGAAACCTGAACCCAAGGTTTGAGCATCCCACTGAGTGGAAGTCACTTGGAGTGCTTACTCGAACAAAGGAAAAAGCGGAAGGCCGGAAACCGCGGAAACGCAAGGCTAAGACGGAGGCTAATGGAACGACAAAGTGGGTGATTCACGTCACCATGTCACTCAGGTATGCTCACCGTACAGAAGGCGTCCTAAGAAGGCTACCAGACGACGCAAGGCAGAAGAGTCAGAATCCGAGGAATCGTCATCCGAGTCTGAAGGCGAGGGAAATAAAGAGGATGAGGGTGAAGATCAAGAGATGGGATCCGAGCCGGATCATGTCCTTTCCGGACCCCCGAATACAGACACAGAAGAGGAAATGGAGCCAGGCAGAGAACCTCGCCGGCGGAGTGCGCGAACCGCTGCCAAGGTACGCGCTCTGGATCCCTGTGTGGGTTTCGATTCATGGCTTACCCTGAGCACCTCAGGCGCGCATAAAGCAGCAGTCACGTAAGTCGAAGAGTACCAAAGGTTGACATGAGTGATCTACTGTTATCGAAATTATTTAACCTTCATATTCTCACTTACATCTGAGCTCTCCTCTCTGTATTGCAGTCCTTGGTATGACATAATAGACTTGAATAAAGGAGGATGCCGATGCCGATCTTCCGTCGGTTATGTCCGAACGACCATTTGTGTGACTTGACTGTACAGTAGCATCTTCAAATTTTCTCACGGCCCATCATCTGTACTCGCTCCGAACGAAATTCCAAAGTCTCAACGCCCTCAAGATGGTCAACATCCCCAAGTGAGTCTGGTATTTGCATTCCTCGTATCAGTGGCTGACATCGATGCCTTTTAGAACTCGCCGAACCTGTACGTTACTCACTGGTTCTCTGACGATCTAACCTTAGAGTGAACACCGACCTTCCGTTAGACTGCAAGGGCAAGACCTGCAGGAAACACACGTCAGCCTCATCGATTCACCTCTTCGTTGCGCGCATTCATTTGTTCCAATAGTCCTCATAAGGTCACACAATACAAGAAGGGCAAGGACTCACTCTACGCCCAAGGAAAGCGTCGTTACGATCGTAAGCAGTCGGGTTATGGTGGCCAGACTAAGCCTGTCTTCCACAAGAAGGTGTGTTTTGCTCGCATTGCTCTTATTGCAACCGTTTGCTGAAACATATGATCTCCAGGCCAAGACCACAAAGAAGGTTGTGCTGCGATTAGAATGTACTGTGTGCAAGTACAAGGCCCAGCTATCTCTCAAACGATGCAAACAGTACGTCTCATAGAACTCTTGTAACCTTTTTGCTGGGTCTCACTCAATTGTTCAGCTTCGAGCTGGGTGGTGAGAAAAAGACGAAGGGTGCTGCCATCCAATTCGTGAGTGCCGATCGTGCCTTGTTGTTCTGAGACCCGCCTGACCATCCTCCTAGTGAACGCATTTGTCATCATCCATGTCTTTCATCGTTTCTCTTGTGCAAACACCGTATGATATCAATGCAATGTTGCTTCCGTGTACTATGCACGAGTGTGGCTGCGGCAATCACGAACGATCAAATACAACTCATGAATCGATTCCGTCCAACGACGGTTTCTACTTTTGTGCTCTATGAAAAAGTCTGTTATTGTTACCGCATAAACATCCACTCGAGAAGAACAAAAAAGTCGAAGTAAAGGCTGAACAAGATGATCCCACAGATATATATGGTCCAACCGCCAGTGAAGTGTATGGTATGAAGTCGTGCTGTAGTATACTAGGGAGTGGCGAATATTTACAAAATAAGATGAGCGAAGCAAACGAAAGCAAGGTCGACTGAGAAAGCTAGGTTTATGATGACTCGGAGGTCGAAACACTCGTCGGGGGGTGAAGGGATCCTCGTTCCACCCTACTCGGCGTGCCGTTTCCAACCAAATTTGTGGCTTGAGGTAACGAGGGCTGAGGTCCGCGATGCTCGGGACCGGGGGTCACAGGGCGTGAGACGTTTGGAGTGTTCAGCTGTGACCTGTTATGGACCAGGTGAGCACGGACAAGATGTCCAGCGGCGAGGGCACTGATGAGCGACAACTCTCCGGCCATGACGGAAGCAGCGATGATCCGAGCGAGCTGTTGGGCGTTGTGCCCCGGGTTGGTAGGATGAGCACCTTTGATCCCCAACATTTCGAGCATAGCCTGTTGAGGAGCGAGCACAGTGCCGCCGCCTACGGTTCCAACTTCGATGCAAGGCATGGTCACAGTCATCAAAAGGTCCTCGCCGTGGTTGGTTCTGACGGAACACGTCAGCATCTCAATCTAAGTAATTCGGAAAAACAACTCACGGCTCCATTAGCGTCATGCAGTTAGAGCTCTCCACATTTTGGGCAGGGTCTTGCCCGGTGGCAAGGAAGATGGCGGTGAGGATATTGGCAGCGTGGGCATTGAATCCTCCAACAGAACCGGCCATGGCGCTTCCAATGAGGTTCTTCTTAACATTGAGGTTGCACAAGGCGTCAACGGTGGTCTTGAGAACGCTCTTGACAACCTTCCCAGGGATAACAGCCTCAGCAACAACACTTTTGCCGCGACCTTCGATCCAGTTGATAGCGGCGGGCTTCTTGTCGGTACAGTAATTTCCAGAGAGGGCAAGGACGACCATTTCGGGGAAGTACTTTGACATAACCTCGAGTGCCTTTTCGGTACCCTTAGAAATCATGTTCATACCCATGGCATCACCGGTGGTGGTGGCGAATCGGACGAAGACTGTGCGACCGGCCATTGCAACCTTGACAGACTGCAACTTGGCAAAGCGGGAGGTGGACTCGAAGGCCTCTTTAAGGATATCGTAGCCTTCTTCGTGATCAATCCACCTCTTCGCTTTAGCGGCTTCGACGATGGATGGGAAATCAATGGCTGGACCACGGGTCATTCCATCGTAAATCACGGCCGTAGTAACACCTCCGCCAGAGTTGAGAGCCTTGCAGCCTCTAGAGGTAGAGGCGACCAGTGTCCCTTCGGCAGTGGCCATCGGTATTGGGAACAAAGCACCGTCGACCTTGAGGGGACCGGCGATACCGAGTGGGAGGGGCATATAACCAATGACGTTCTCACAGCAAGCACCAATGACCCTGGAGTAATCGTAGTTTGCCATTGGAACGTCGGAGTACTCGAGGGTCTTGGTCACTGACGCGCGGGCTATTGATTTGATTCGACTTGATGAGAATCGAAATCAAGGAAGGGGGAAACTGAGGCTTACAGATCAAGGCACGACGAATCAGCACCGCACGTTCGTTGTCACCCAACATCTTTTCAAGAGCGTAGGCGGCGATCTTGCCCTTCTGGGAGAGAAGGATAACCTCTTCATTATTGAGCATGGCCAGGGAAATCGCGACAGGCCTGGGTCCATTTTCAAATATGTCGAGGATCTCCTCGAAGGGTCGTGCATCTTCTGGATGAGTAGCCGAAACGGTAGATGTGGGTAAAACTGATCTCTCGAATTCCTGGGCTCGCTGTTCCTCGAGCTTTTGATCAATCCGCTCAAGATTGAGGGACAATGGCCGTGCTGGAACTGGGATAGGAGCGACAGGAGCTGGCAAAGTCGTGTTGAAGTAGGTGGGGCGTGGGGTAACCTCTGTAGTGGAATCAACCTCTGGGAAGTCTGGGCTGTCAAGGATGGAAAGTCTTGGGAGTACGGGCGATGGTTGGCGAATGTCGTCCTTAGCCTTCTCTTTAGTCTCGTCTCCTCCGAAGCGAACGGCTTGTGAGAAGGCAGGGCGAAGCGTGTTTGTGCTCCCAACAGCAATTCCTTTCAGAAGGTAACCATTCAAGGCCACGCTGACGGCGAGAACAAGAACAATCCACTTGGAGAGGACTTCATCCCCTACGAGTCGTGTCCACGACTCCATGAAATTATGAATGATGTGACTCGACTCGACGGTATCTTCGTGTGAGACGCGAACGTGAAGGGGAGGAGCGACGCGGACGAGAATCTCATCATCCTTGGGCGGGTCGACGTCAGGAGATTGAGATTGTTGGCCTTGAGTGGCAAGACTGGACAGAACGTTGGTAATAATGGGAGAAGTGATGTCCACCTTCTTGGTTGGCCCCGGAATAGGCTCACTGAACAGGTGAAGAGATTTCGAAGAAGGATGGTTGTGGTAGCGTTGTAGGGCCGTAGCGGGCGTGAGTGTCGTGCAGAGGTTGAGCATATGGAGGGTAAGGAAGGAAGCAATCTAGTGCACGGATCATCAAGATCCTGGTAGTTGGTAGAGAAGGATGGTAACCTACCAGTAGCAGTCGTAGACGAGCGACAGGGTTTTCGTTCTTGTTTTGGGCACCCTTGTCCTGTCTGAGGAAAGAACCCTTGACCCCCAGCACAGCAGCGGAGACTCGTTGACGCAAGCTCATGTTGAGATTCTGTTCGATGTCAGCTTGGATACGTGGGCGGACAAGGCTGCTTGGTTTCGAGTCCGAGGTGGTTGAGTTACGGCGGGATTTGGTAAGAGCCCTGGCCAATTTGATTCTTCGAACCTGCGAAGATAAATAGTCGTGAGCAAAGGTGCGATGAGGCGATGAACGTTAGACCGGATCCTGTGCGGGAGGGCCACGTGATCAAAGGAACTCACCTCGATCATGACTGCGAGAATTGCGGTGTAGAAGGTGTATAGCATAATACAGTCCAAGGTTAAAGCGAGGACGGCAAGAGCGCAAAATTCGCGGAGACCCCCAACATGGCTGCTGGCCCCCACGAGGAGAACGACGATCTCGAGGGCGTAATCCCTGAGGATCCCATTTCCCACTTGATCAACAGCCTCAAGCACAACGTCACCAGCAAGCTTCATTTGACCACGCCATCTGCCCTCTTGAACTGCGGGGCGGGTGACATGAGGATGGGTGAATACGGCACGCGCCAGACGAAGCGGTTTGTCGAAACCAACGGTGCAAACCAAGAAGGGGAGGGCTTCAACAAGGCAAACCGGATCGAGGGGAATATTGAGATACACTGCCAAGGGGAGAGCGAAGAGGAAGGCAGTGACAGAGGATGAGAGGATGGCAGTCATGAGCCAGAAATTTGAGCCGAGACTGCGGGAGGACAAAATCAAGCGTCCGAAAGTCATATGCATCAGGACATAACCCAGCAAAACGAGAAGAATGTCAAGAGAATCCGCTCTCTGAAAAGAAGTCAACGTAAGCACTGTCAAAGAGAACGAAGTATTGACCTTTGCCAGATCCCAGAAACGAACAACGAGCGCCCTAACGGCATAGCCGATCCATCGGCCACTTTTCTTCATAGCATCTCCATCACGGCCTTCGACATGGTACTGGACATTGTCGTGGAAAGTGGTGGCTCTCCTGTGCAACGCGCTAACGAAGTCCTCTCGGGCACCGGGAGTAAAGGACAGCGTCAATACATTCGAAGTGGGGAGGTTGGAGGGATAGTGAACGAAACAATCGGATGACTGGTTCGCGGCAAAGCGGTAGCATATTGACTCGTAGGTATCGCCGGAGTGTGTGACGAGGCTTTGAGTCAGGTAGTGGGTGAAGTTGGAAAATGACGGTTGGAGAACCGAAGAGACAGATTCTGAAACATCCTGTGGGTGTTGTCAACGGTCGGTAGTGCACCAAGAAGGAAAGGTACCTACCCCGACATTGTCGAATGAGAAGACGATGGGTTGAACTTCAAGATGGATGCCCGCGTTGAACCAGTCCTTTCCGGAGACGGGGACCCATTCATTATCAGTAAGGAGGGCATAAGAGGGTCTAAGGCTGTTTGGTGCTGAGATAGCAAAGTACGTGGATTGACGGATGGCGGAGAGGATGTAGAAGTAGGAAAGGGTTGCAAGGACGAATACAAAGACGATTGTTTCTATGGGAGCAAACGCAGTGCGTGCAGCGAAAGGCCGGGGGATGGCATGCATCATTGTGAAGACCTGATGAGGACAATGAGAATAAGAATGAAGAATGGAGAGGTTAAGGACGGACCGGGAGAGGAGACCTCTCGTGTGAACAACGGGTGGTCAGAGGTCGGTCAGGGGGGCTTTGACGACGAAGACGGCGACTTGGACGCAGCCGACTTGGCAGTTGCGAGGGATGGGAGAGACAGAGGGGAGCGAAAGTCGTTCGACCGGATATTTATTGTCCGATTGCTGTTGTGTATTCCGGCTATAAAAGGAAAGTGACATCGTCTCATCTGGTTTCTTTTTATTCTCGTTTTCTGCTAAGTAATCTAATTGTTCTCTGTCTCATCCTAATCTCGTCAAACTTTCTTTTCAGAAACCATAGGCTCGTTTGACAAAACAGCCAGAGCATTGGCGACAGCTCTATTCGCCATATCTGTTCTGGTCGCGAACGTTGCGCTTCCTATGTGAGGCATGATGACACAACTGTCATCACCTTGTGAGACACCCTCTTGATGTCGGACGTTGACCGGTGGACTCACCTCGGCTCTTTCACTAAAGGATGGTCCCCCGCGACTTCTGGCTCCCCGTCAACAACGTCTAGTCCAGCACCCCAGATCCATCCTTCATGAAGCGCCTTTGCGAGGGCATCCGAATCCACTAATGACCCGCGACTCGTGTTAACGAGCACGCTAGTCTTTTTCATCTCCCTCAGCAACTCCTCGTTCACGATCTGTCTTGTCTCCGCCCCACCCGGCGCTAGGATGAACAGCACATCGCTTTCTCTCGCCAGCGTCTTCAGGTCCACCTGTTTCACGCCCTCGAACGCTGCGTTGACGCTCCGGTGTTTCTCCGTCAAGGACTCCTCAACGCCCGTCTTTGGCGGAGATCCTGTTCTCGTCGTGTATATGCACCGGGTGATTCCAAATCCAACCAACCGGTTCACAGTCACTTGTGCGATTCTTCCGAATCCGAGAAACCCTACGGTCCTCTTCGGTCCACCTACCGTACCACTTAATTGGGGTCCACACCAACCAAAGGGAGACCAAGACGTGTTCGGCCACTAAACAAACCGGTTCAGCCGGACCTAGGACATAATGCACTGAACACTCTACCTCTCCGTTCCTCACATGCGTTAGAGCCTTCCCACCATTTCGACCGGCCATCAGCGCCAACATGACAGAAAGGTCGGCCACTATTCAACCATGGCTCAGCTCGAGAGCGTTATTTCCCAATAACCCTGCAGGGTTCAGAGAACAGGTCGTAATCCACCCACCAGCGTCGTTCAATACATCGGGGGTGTAACCGAGCCTCACCCCCCGTTTCGCAAGGCCGACCAAGTCCACGTGTTCTTTGTTTTCTGGTTATCAGATCTTTACTCGAGGCAAAACATGAGCCCACTCACCATATCCAACAGACATGGTCGATACCACTTTGAGTTTGGCTCCAGCTGTGTCCATTACATACGATCAAGACAAATATGTTTGATAATTCCCGCGTCTTGTCAGAAAAATACAAACCCTTGGTCAGAAGCTCTTCGTCCACCTGTCAACAATTCAAATTTTAGTCGCGATTAGATGGCCAGGTGTTCTTTGTGTGACTTGCCTTGTCCGCGAGCATCACCACCAGGCCAGTCGCCCCTTCGACATTCTCCAGTAACCATTCCCGATCACAACTGCAGTCTTGAGGCCAGACCACCAACTGTCATGGCGGCAAGCCCCGCCGACGTCAGTTCCCCGTCATCGATGTTAATCCGAGAGCGAGCGGGAGTGGCGCACATCGACGGAGGGATTCTCCCTGAACTTTCTCAGCACGTCAGATCCCAGATCTCGCGTCACAACGACCTTCGATTTCTGACTGTCAAGACGAGTTCACCGATTATCACTGATAAGTAGTGGCCGCCCAAACGGACACACAACTTACGTTGCCATCCTGTGAGACGCCACACACCAAGGTGGAAAGTTCAAAGGAAACACATGTAGACTAAATTCGAGCCCACAAGGGACAAACAAACAGCGGAAAAAGGGTTGGCCCGATCACGCCAGAACACCGTCCGGGCCGGGACCGGCGAAGGTTATTCAGAAGAAGACAATAACTATAAGAAGGACATGGTACGGACGCCGGGAAGGAAGCGGACATTTGACGATACAATACACACATGTCCACTTATCGCGGGTTTCACCACCGGTTCTGCGCCTATCTAATAAAGTTGGAACGACATAGAGGGCAGCTAGACGAGTGGCTGCTCTTGAACCACTAAATACGGGAGGACCTCCGTTAGCTGGCCGCCGATCGGGAAAGACAAGGTAAACTTTAGAAAGCGCACGTACCTCATACAAACATGAGGCGTGGAAGCTGTTCTTGCAGGTTTGGCATGGTTTGTTTGGGAGGTTCCCATCCGTGGCGCTGATAACCCTGCGAGTGCACATCATGAACACCCCTGATCAGGAACAAGGAAATCGGCGCTTACGAGTAGCAGATAGCACATTCGGTCTGATTTTCAAAGTGCGCAGAGACGTTCCTCTTGAACAATTCGAGGCCATCCACGACGTTGCCCTGCGGGATGCGTGAGATATAGACCCACTCGAGAGCTCCGCAGCGAGACCGACCTGGGTAAGCACCACCTGACGAACGCCGGATATCCATGACTTCCACCTATCTTCCTTCACGCCGACCTTCTTCCCTCCGCGCACCTCTATCACGTGAAGCGGCCAATCCGGAGGTATCTTCAGGCTCATCTTTATCTCGCTTTCGTCGATCGTGTATGTCGTATTGACTTCACGGTGAACTTGGATTACCTTCACGTCCATCTTCTCGTCTCCCAAACGAGTTGTTATCACACGTTCTAACTCTGCATCGATGAGCACGGACGAGAAGTACTTGGAAGTGTATGTCGTGACCGCGGCCGATAGGTTCCGGTCCTTGCATTCCAGAATCCACAAACGAACCAAAGTCGGGACGGTCTGGAGAGCCCGATAGTACAGATGTGCACAGAGCAACACGACGCTCAGCGGATTCTGTTCCTCATAATCTATAACGTCATCAGCGCTGTTCGTACCAATGGTATTTTTAATACGCACATGGGACGTGATACTCGTCGACCCTCCACACATCCAGTTTTGGAGCATTCGCGATGCCTGAATACAGATCAAACATACGGAACGCCGCAGGAAGGAAATGAGAGGTTATCATCTCCAGGTCTCTAAGATGGTTTATGTACGCAATCTTCACTTTCAAAGACTGAAGCGCATGAATCAGCCCGGTGCCTCCGGACATTGTATATGATCACTCACGGCACCCACAAACAAGTCGAACACAGACATCCAACCAAGTAAGTAGCCAAATGTTGGTGGCGCATCGGGATCTTCCTCATCAATGCTTTGTTGTAAGAACGCGATGAGTTCGGGCGGAAGCTCAGGTTTTATCGAATCTGAGTCAGGAGCCGAGATGCCCGCTTCGATGACGATGTATTCCGTCCTTTTCTTTGCACTCTTATGCAGAAATTGGTACGCCATCTTCTGTACCTCGACAGACTTATCGTTCAAGAGGTAGGTGGTCTGCAGCAAGGTCATCTCAGATCCACCTAGGAGAAATTAGGCGCCTTACCTTTCCGAGGGTGTTGACCTCGATGAGCGACGGGGGGAGATTCTGAGCCACGGTCAAGAGTAACTCGCGACAAGTCGATAGTGGTCCCGATTGGATGCCTGGATTCAAATTACTTGAGTGCGACCATCCAAAATCCAAACAACGAGCAATACCCACTAGACTCAGCCGTGACGATGTCCCTCACTAGGGTTAAGATCTTATCTTGTCGTGTTTCCCAGCTCGCGCGAAGGGCCCGGTTTGTTGTTGTCAAGTCAGTTATTTTCAAGATTGTCTGTAAGCTCCGAGCGAGGGTGACAATCGTGGAAGGTTCCTCTACAGCAAAGTTCTAACCGTGGTCCATAAAACAGCCATGACATGAGCTCGATTCCGGAAAAATGGAGAAACTCGTACCTCAAGATTGTTCTCAACGACATCGAAAATGAAATCCCAGTGAGATCCGGGTACGTGCTGAAGGATCGGGGCAAGATGGAAGAACAAAACAGTCATCTGACTCTCTACTTCTTCTTCGATATCTTCATCGGAGGTCACCCATTGTTGGCAGGCCTTCATGAAGTTGACCGCTCTCGTCTGTGGAATGAAAACAATATCTGAGTCGGGATCGGGAGCAGTCACGATGAGGCGTCGAAGAATCCATAAGCCCTCGGTGTTAATCTTGGTGGAGCGCACACCCATCGCATTCGCCGCGAGCTCGTTACGATAACGATCCAACCGAAGGGGTTCTGAACCAGATCCAGCGACGGAGAGAGCCACCGCCATCGAGGCAAAGGGAGCTACCAAGGAACTGTGAGTGTGACGCACTGAGAGGAGAGAAAGTACTTACCCTTTGTCTCAATATTCCGACACACCCCCATCCACAGTTCACCTTCCCCTCTGGAGGTATGACTGAGAATATGTTGGAGGATTGTATGTAATATCCGCGCGTCCCTCGGGTTATCGTTCGAAGCAGCAGCCCGCAACAGGTCTATCACGAACTGTCCAGTTTCACCGACGTCCTTTTGCACCTTGACATCTAGAGATGCGGCTGTAATCCTCTGGTGCCAACTCTGGCCATCTTCGACGTCCGAAAGCACGTAAGTGGTTATTTGCTGTACTTTGTGCGTTAACTGCTGGAGAGTGGAGAACGGTACAGTTTTGCCGTCGAAGACCCCAGACGAACTGTCCGGTAGATCGAGAACCTCTTCGGCGTAGATCGCCAGTGCAATGAAGTGCCTGAGGGCCCAGGGGTGAGCCTTTGCAACGATTCGATCTCCTAAAAATGCAGCGAGCAGGAGGGAAACTATCCTGGCATAACTAGAGTGACCATCCAAGTCATAACCCTCCCCTGTGATCGGAGGCGGGTCTTCTAAGCCGGACAACGGCAGTAGCGCTGATCGTAAAGATATCGAGGCATCCATAGGTTCGGTGGGTAATGTGCTCAGCATGGAATCAAGTTTTTCCCTGGAGGGCACTAAGTCCATAATTCCCAACTTCATGTTACCGGACAGCTTGGAAGCGGCTTCAAGGACCGTTATGGGGCTATTCTGAATTGAGATAATGTAAAATTTGTGGAGGATCAAGACTCACCGCGACCATGAACCCACATTTTCCATATGGAATTGCAGTCGTGCGAGCAATTTTGACTTTACCAACAGTAGGAGATTTCCCTGACCCCGAGCAAGGAACCCGGACCAAATGTTCAGGCATATCGGCGAAACACTTGACGAATCTTCATCATCGCCGGTGGTCAACGAGCCGAGGAGGAAAATTTCTGGTAGAAGCAACTGATAGACATCCCACAAAGATTCATCGTCCAGATAACGAAAAAGGGTCGACTCAAGGAAGATAAGATGACCTTCGATCTGAACCCACGACGCGGAAGGGACACGGAGGATTTCCTGAATGGAAGGCAAAAATGACTCGGAAATGGAACGGAAGAGGGATTGCTGGAATTTTTTGGTCACAAGCCGATCTAACATTGTGAATCAGTAAGTGGCTGAGAGCGAACTTACGGGTACAAACCAGATCGTTCGAGCAGCGAAATCGCTTGCCTCAAGTGGTTTGTTCCATCATCCAACACCGCGGTGATAGTCTTCTTGACGAATTCCTCGAGATCCTGAGAAGGTTGAAGGTATGGTGGTGGATTTGTGCCGTTGAACTTGTCCAACCAATCCAATGCTTCCACAGTGGTGTGGGAGACGACGACATTGAGAACTTGGTGCCAATAGGTGTTTCCTGAGTGTTCCGGAAGTTGTTCCAGGTATGTGGATATTAGGGGAGGCCCGCAGCGCACGATCTGTGACAACCTTTCTCCCATGAATTCACGGAGAAGCTGAGCAGGGAATCTGTAAGGGTGATCGGACCTCTAGGGGGTCAGGAACGTACTGTTGAAGTTTCGGGATCTTCCAGTCCATCCTTACCCCAAACATACAGCAACGCTTTGAGAGTAGATCCTGCCTTGGCATAATCGGGTTGATGTTCCAGCGGCGCATCGAAGTCTTTCGATATAGCGCCAATGATGATAGTGAACATTTGACGAATCAACCGTTTGGCAGAACCTCCGAATAGTGCGCCAGCAGCCGAGTTCTGGAGGTCCTTGAGGTACTGGAAGCATGGGACGTCGATAGACTGGGGTGTGGTTTTCAAAAACCGGATGTAGCCGTCCGAAACGCAATCCCACGCAGTTTCCGATAGTACTATTTGTGGTAGGGTCAACGAATAATTTCCAAAGTCGCGGATCAAGTCATACCCTTGTCCACCTCATCTAACTTGGTAATTACATCGCTCAAAGGTTTGGTCGCGGCAGGAGGATCGAGCTGAAGGCGACCCTGGAAAATCTCCTCGGAAAATCGAGCGGTTTGTCTGCGGACGAAGTCAAGCAGAACGGTACTCGAAAAATGCTCTGAATTCGTCCCGTCCGCCTCGGGGCTGCCACCCACCAGCGAGCGCACGACGCTGTGAGTCGAACTTCGTAGCCTTTTTGAAAACAGGAGGAGGCAGTCGACGAAAGCACGCGCAAATACCGAGAAAGTTTGTGCCTTGTCGGTCATCCCAAAGGCGCGAGAGTCTACGGCGGACCAGATGGATGTGAACAAATCATCCAGGGGGGACTCGGATGGGAGGCTGGTTATTATCTGCATTTACATCAAGATAGGGTGATCACGCTGTCACAGAAATTCTTACGGGATACGGGATGGTGGATAGCACAATTACAAGCGCAGGGTAGCCTTGCCTCGGAGACCCACGACAGCCCAACTCCAAGAAACGAAGGAAATCCTTGTAGGCGGCCGAAGGAGGTAGGCCGGGGTCCGCTTCACTCTCGGATTCTGACTCGTCTACGTCGGGGGAAAAGCGTGCATCAAGCTCCCAACATTGGGGGTACTCTAGAGAGATAATGAATGTAGGAACCATGAAATAAGGGGGGCATTTACCTGCAATGAACTTGAGTAACGGATGCCACATACTTGTACGGACAACTGCATCCGGTTCTACCCAAGCGGATCTCAAGATAAAAACGCTCAAGATGGGAAGGAACGCATCAAGTTCACCTGTGACAGTTTTTAGCGCCGTAATCACAGCGATGGTCCTGTCGCACTCTTACCCTTCCTCTCCTGCAATATAGAAAGAAGTAGACTCCAAGCAGCTCGACGGACAATAGGCTGTTCGAACCCGAAACATTCCGAGTCACCGGAGGGTGATTGTTCTCCGCAATGAAGAGATGTCCACAACAACGAACTGGATAAGGTCTCCTCGACGGCCTCCCACGAAGATTCGCTCAGTTGAAATAGATTTCTTGCAGCTCCATTCAGGTGAGATATTGGTAGTCGGTGGGAAAAAAGATTAACCCAACATACCCAAAACGTATTTCATGGAGCCCAAACCCCCTGCCCTGATTCTTGCTTTTCGTTCCGGTTCCGGTTCCTCGTCCGCAGAAGAAGGTTCAGGGGGTCCCTGAATTCGGAGTTGAGGTTTGACACCCTTTTTAACTGGTCTCGTGTCTATAGAGGGTTGGATTGGATTGACTACGGAGTAAGCCCCAAGAGGGTCGAAGATGGTTTGTCGGATAAACGAGATGAGTGCAGGTGCGATCTCCCGAATGAGGAGTACACCTTCAGCACCTAGGTCGACTCCAGGCCCAAAGTTGTCTTCCCACGATGGAAGCGCAGCCGAGGAGACCTGAACCTCGATGTCTTGGGTAAGCAAACACCAACTGCCGATCAAGGTTTCCTGGCGTTCCTCTTCAAGATCCCGAATCAAGGTGAAGAGCTGGGCCTTGACTCCTGGTAAAGTCAGGAATGATGCGTGCAGTCCGCCAGATAAAATTCTGATTCTTCGGGAATGGTGTAAGAACAAACCAGGGAGGTGATGGATCTATGGCTTGATGAGAATAGGACCGAATCAGCCGGGTTGGAAAGACGTACCCAGACAGGTAAGATGGTGACAATCTCTTCCAAAAGTTGTGGATCATTCGCCTCTTTCGCCTTGAGGATCCAGTCGAACTGCAATTCCTCCAAAGCACGGATCTTGGTCACAACATCCTTCTTTCCCAACTTCCGCAAGACCACAAGTAGCTCAGACGATATCAAGTACGCGATTCCCAACGTATCCAGTGGATCTGGCTGAATGGCCCGGGGTCTAACAGGAGGGATGTAAACCTTCTTCTTCGGTTCGGCCTTCAACCTCGCCTTTTCCTTTCCCCTCGGCTTCTTCTGTTTCGGAACGGGTGGGTTTTCGGCAACATCTCCAGCGGAGACTGTGGCCTTCTTTGCATGTTTCTTCCGAGTAGCTGAACTCGCTGACGACCTCTGATTTTTTACCATGGCTGCGTTGGCATGAAACGGTTCCGGATGGTGTGGCGGGGGGACGGGATAAGAGTTGAGTGAGTTGAGATGACTGATGGTCCCAGCCACCGCTCCTGCCAAATCGGGAAGGTCACCGGTACCGCTCCGTCGGCGCGTTAAGCGGTTAAGCTAACCTCACAGGCGCTTGACGGAGTTCTCATTGAACGCGCTCCCCCGCTTCACCAACTCCCCCGCCTGGACTCGCCATGGCTCGGCCGACCGTCGTGAAGAGATCCGCGCGAAAGTCTCAGCCTCGCAAGTTCGCGGCGATTGGGGAGAAGCGACTGCCTATAAACGAGGTCATGGATACGCTCTGGTACTGGATGCGGGAGCGCCACTCCATTCATGAACGCCGCCTCGCCGGACAGAAACACTGGACGGAAGATACAATCCTCCAGGATTACAAGTTCACTAATCTCTTTCGCGTTTTTGACAGGAATACCCAATTCATTCTCAACGAGGTCATCCCTGACGGTCCATCAGACCTCACGGAGACTTCATTTCGGATTATCCTCTTTCGCACGTTTAACCGCATCGAGACCTGGAGGAGACTTCGGGATCACTTCGGACAACTCAAATGGACAACATTCGAAATTGAAGAGTATTATTCCGTGCTGGCCGCTGAGAGTCCCATTTATGGGCCCGCCTACTTCATCCCCGCCCCCAATGTCCTCGGTGGTCACGACAATCCGACCAAACACCTCCGGATGATTTATCTGTTGATGGTATCCGAGTTTCCCACCGAATTGAAAAGACTGCATCACCTGAAAGACGCCCTTGGGTTTACTCAATTGTACCCAGGCTTGGGTCAATTCACGGCATTTCAGTGCGTTGCCAACATTCGCTTCGGAAGCGTGACTAACACCGATGCCGAAGGTTGCTCCTTGATCTCAACATGTGCGATCATTTCAACTTCTCTGAAGAAGAATGGGCCGTCGCGGGCCCCGGCGCTAGTGACGGTCTCATGAGGATTTTTGGGAAGGAAGTCAGAGGAAGCGAATCCCTTGCAATCACCTGGCTCTGGGAAAACCAACACGAATATTGGAACCAGTTGTCGCTCACACCGCCAATTCGTCACTCCACCAACAAAGGCGTCAGCGCGGTAGATATCGAGCATGCCCTCTGCGAGTTCGACAAGTACTGCAGGAAGAAATTCCCTGGCACTTTAACGCGTAGGACCATGATCAAAGCCCGTTTCGTGCCGAGTCGCGACCCATACACCGGCAACCTCCCAACGAAGTGGACTCGGTCGGTGGCGGCGAAGGCGATTATCCAGCCTCCGCCCGCGATCCGGAAGAATGGGCAGGTCTACTACGAGGTGTCGCACGTCGTGATGACCTCTGGGAAATCGAGGTTCTTAGTTCGGTGGCTTGGTTACGAGCCAGATGAGGATACGTGGGAAGATGCGGAGAACCTCGGCGAAAGCGCGGGCCAGGTCCTTGCTGACTGGCGCAGGAAATGCCAGACAATCGAGGAAGGTGTTGCGATAATTGGAGACGGGAAGCTTCCTCCCAAGAAGTCCACTAGCTCCAAGTCCACTACACGCCCAACTGTTCGTTTAATATGACCAGGTGCGGGCATTTTGCTTGTTCTCGCAAGCCTACGACTAATCAACAACAAGGGGCATTTTAACTTGTCATAGCTCTCCCTTATTCTGTACTCATTAGTACACAGTGTGCTCGCCATATACCGATACTGTTACTGAAGCCGTAGTAATTATTAATGTACTTAATTTCTTGCCCGGCGTCTCACCTCAGAAGACAGAAGAGTATGTATGTCTGGTTGTTCGACTTCGACTTGTACGGTACTATCATACATCAACCTCCACACCACCGAGTCTACGCTTTCAGAAAACACATAAGGGATCGAGTCTGCACGAGCGCAAGATGGCAAGGCATACAACATAAATCGAAAAAGATACGGACACGGAGGAGACCTCGGTCATGTGTCATAACAATCTTGTCTGCTTTAGGTGTTCTCGAACGACAATGTCCCTCACTACGAAATGGGATTCGTTAGTGTGGGAAAGCATGGGAGGTAGTCAGCTTACCGATAGCAAGGATTCCAGCCGTTGTGCTCGTATCCTTTACAAGATAAGTGGGTCAACTTTAGCCTGAGAGCCATCGAAATGAATACCCACTGTTACGGAAGTACAGAACCCGTAAAATTTACGAGGGTTGGGTGAATGCTCTCGCAGGATCGCACTGAATTTCCCACGGAAATCTGTGTTGGCCCTGGATCAGTGGCTGCTCGCGGGTTATCTCAGGCCGCTCGGCACGTACATTTGGTAACGGTGTCCAAGTCGTTTGAGCGATCCCCAAACGACTTGACATACTTGGTGAGTCGGATTCCAGACTTGAGCTTTGTGTCCAACAGATCGCATTTGTTCAGGAATAAAACAAGCTCGACATTTGCCAGAAGCTTGTTGCTGCACACAGATTTCCAGAGAAGAACACTGTCTTCCTGTTACGAAGGCAAAAGGTAAACAGCCATCGAAGTCTGTCAAAGGGGGACTCACCAATCGGTTGACGCTCCGATCCTTGGTGAATGTGACCTGTGAGCCGGTGTCATAGGTATATTGGAAATGGAGACTTACTTCCGCCAGAGGCTGATCGAAGCCACTGATTGGGGCAAGGAATAATATCGCATTGACTGCAATGTATCAGTTCAGAAACCAATTACTCGGGCTGGGCTGGTGCAAAGGGCTCACCTGTGTCGAAGAACTGGGCCCAGGTTGCTACGAATGAGCGTTAACGGAGGAAAAATGGGTAGGGTGGGTGGAAACGCACGTCTCTATTATGCAGACGATTAGTCACTTCAATGTGCGTTCAGGTACCAAGATTGCCGCACCTGTGACCGTGACCCGCCGACATCAATAATTCGCCATTCGGTCCCACTTTCCGAGCCAGCGGAGGCCTCCAGGTGAAATTTGTATTCACACACACCCACGGTCTTGAGACGAGCCTTGAGGACGTCGTCTTTGAATGTGAAATACTGGTGAGAATATGTGGGAGTCAAGAACCTTATTGTCCGACTCACCATCAGTCGGAACATACTTGAGAGACGTCATACGTTCGAGGTCGTTGAGATAACTGGACAGGGATGAGCACGTGGTGACATGAAATTGGACTGGATCACGTACAACCCTGGTAGCTCTTCTAAGCGAACTTTTCGACGCTCGAGGATAGCACGAATGGTAGGATTTTGCCACAAGACAATCATATCCGGACAACACGAGTCCAGTATACACTGGGTTTCGTCAGGCGTTTCCAGGCCAGCGTTGCCAGCAGACGAGGGACGGACACCACGCAGCAGGGCCCCGTGCCATCCCTTACCGGGTCGAATAAACACCTCTTGATTCTTGCGGTTTTTGGAGCTGCTGATAAAATCAGGCCGGTTTCCTAGATAGCTGGCTTCGGCTTCGTTGCTGGGTATGAGTTTGGCGACTAGTAGATTCTCGATATGCTTAAGAGGCCTTAGCCGTTCCTTGATTGCGATCAGCGAGTCAGGGAGCGGAAGCTCTTCTTCCCCGTCACTCTCGTCTTCGCTGAGGACCGCGTTACGGTGGGCGTCCGATATGGTATCGATGATTACTCGGATGGAACGAACAATGTTCAACTGAATCACGGAGCGCCACAAATGTCGCTCTTCGCGGAAAGCCGTCGGGGTATAGAGCCGCTGAAATTCTGGGAGGAGGTTGGTTCATCGATAAGTTAGCAGGTGGTGGAGACTTACGTTTAAGGGTCGTGGATTTCCCTATGATCAGGCAGATGAAAATAGCTGCCAAGTGAGAAGATAAGAAGTGCTGTACCAGATTCACTCTGTCCCAGGAGTAACACGCGGACGACATCCTTCTTCTTAGCTACTTGACGTTCTCGGCGAATGGCGTCGTCGATAGCGTCAGACACGCGCTTCGCCTGTTCCTCTGTTTGGAGACGGATAGACCTTTCTTCGTCAGTCTCGTCCATAGGCGGACGAAGGGCATCGTCGAGTGGATCGCGGTAAGAGGTCCCCTTGGGCATTCAAAACGCGCGAGGCGGGTAGAACGGTAGGTGGGAGTGCTGGGTGAGGTCTGTGGGAGAAGACATCAACTATCATGAGAAGTTTCCCGACCGAACGGGAATGATCATCAATGATCACCTGAGGGTCTGTGCTCGGAACGGACGATTGAAAGTGCCTGACGCTGGGGCAAGCCACGGGGTTACAAGGAATTAAGGCCACCCACACTGAGGTGCGCGCTTTCCGGAACCAAAATCAGGTCGTGAGGATTGTCAGGATAAGCGGATGCGTCCAGCCGTGCCTGATCCGCAACGAGTCAGCCACGACGTCGAACAAAGCACAGATGGTCACGAGAGCTTGCGGAAAGGCAGTGGGAAACACTGTGGGACGTTTGATGTCAGATGTCTGGATTCTCGCCGGTTACCCACCGCGCTCTCGGTTGACGCCAACCCGGCGCCGACACCGGAGGGCAAGGCAAATATTGCCCCACTTTCCCACCCGTTTCTCCCGGAGTACTTACCCAGGACGACGCGAGCCCGCAGGGTTACCAACTCGCGCCGACATGACTCATCCCCCACCTTTCTCTCTCAACGATGAGTTCGGGTTCCAGTTCTCCTGACCCCCTTTCCAGTCCAGACTCCCCGCTGCTCCGAACACCACCGAATCTGCATCAGAACACGATAGACCCAAACGCACGATGGCTAGTCCAAAAGTTTGGTGGGACGAGCATCGGCAAGTTTGCGGTAAAAATCGCGCGCGATATCGTCTCGTCAGTCTCCCAGTTTCCCCATCATCTCACGACCCTTCACCGACCCCGCTCGGTAGAAACTATATAGATAACCACAAGGTCGCCATCGTGTGTTCGGCTCGATCTGGTTCCACCAAAGCTCTGGGAACCACCAATCTTTTGCTCAGAGCGTCATCCGAGGCGCTTCAGAAACCCGCACCAGGTATAGCCCAGAGTTTGGGATGCTTCACTCCGGGAACGAGCAGGCCGTCTCGCAGTCGAGACTGGACTTCACCATTACATTCCCCAGACAGGAGCTCGGGGTCTCATTCTCCATCGCGTTCGGTCCTGCCGAGCGGCGGATTGTCCTCATCTCTAATGATGTCTTCAACTCTGAAAATGTCCTCCATACCCCCTCCAACTAAAATTGACGACCCCTCTTTTTTCGCGACTGTCGATCTCATCCGTTCGGAGCATATGATGGCTGCCCGCTCTTCGATCACAAACCTCACGATCCTTAGAGAATTAGAAGCAGAGATTGAAAAAGACTGTGATGCACTACGATCATTCTTGATGGCGATTCAAGTCGGTATATTATCGTTCGACGGAACTCCTTCATTCACCTTTCGTCAAGGTCATCTACGAGATGTCTCCAAGATCAAAAGATACGGTAGTCGGGTTCGGTGAGAGAATGGCGTGCAAACTCATGACGGCCGTGTTATGCGACCAGGTGGGCCTTTCCATTATGCGAAATAGCATAAATTTATCCCCCGGCGATAGGGTGTGGATGCCGAGTACGTTTCACTCGATTCCGTGGTGCCTGACATGGAGGAGGACTTCGACACACAAGGGCCAACGTTAGATCAGCGGTTCTATGACAAGCTCTCCATCGTGTTGGCGGAACGCATGCAACAATGCGGTTCAAGAGTACCTGTCGTTACAGGCAGGTCCATCCGTCACTGGTAAAATAGGTTTCCACTCAAATCCCTTTCAAGGCTTCTTCGGTCCAGTGCCCGGATCACTACTCCGGCAAATAGGAAGAGGTTATACAGACCTTTGCGCCGCAGTATTAGCGGCGGGTCTGCAAGCGTCCGAACTGCAAATATGGAAGGAGGTCGATGGTATCTTCACCGCTGACCCTCGCAAAGTACTCACCGCGCGAGTGATACCCATCATCTCTCCTGAAGAGGTGGCAGAATTGACCTATTACGGGAGCGAGGTCGTGCATCCGTTCACTATGGAGCAGGTAATGATATGTTCGCCACCGGGAACCGCCAGGAAAAGACCGATGTTGATCGATCTCATTCGTAGGTCATTCGTAAGAAGATTCCAATCAGGATCAAGAACGTGGAAAATCCAAGAGGCCTAGGAACTGTAATTCATCCGAACTCCGACTTGGACGCCTCCGAGACGGGGGAACTACTCTTACCTGAGCCGCTCTCCTTGGATAAACTTGACTATCTGCAAATGGTTGACCATGGCCATAAAAAACTTCCCACGGCTGTTACGATCAAAGAGTCCATCATCGTCTTGAACGTCAATTCGAACAGGAAGAGCGTTTCCCATGGGTTCTTTGCTGGCATTTTCGGGACGCTCGACTGTTACGGCGTGATCGTCGACTTGATTTCCACCAGTGAGGTTCATATCAGTATGGCCATCGAGGACACGCATGAGAAGAAGGTGATGGACAGATTGGTCAAGGACCTGGAAAAGTATGGTACTGTAAGTCCGGGACCAAGGTTTCCGCACGCCCCCCCCCGAAACAAGCGTCTGAAACTATCTTGATACAGGTCACCTCACAGCGAGGGATGGCCATTCTGTCACTCGTGGGCAAGCTGAAGAATATGGTGGGAATCGCCGGGCGCATGTTCACATCGCTTGCACAGGGGAACGTCAATATCGAGATGATGAGTCAGGGTGCGAGCGAAGTGAACATCTCATGCGTGATCCAGGGCCGGGACGCCGTTAAAGCCCTGAATCTGATTCACCAGAGCTGTCTACAGATCAAGGTCGAGGAGAGGCGTGGCCGAGGTGAGCAAATCACGTATATCCACGTTGGTCGACAATTGTGCTGATAGTTCCGTATGGTACAGTTGGGCCGTGGTTATTCTGAGTCTTAACTGTCGGGTTCAATGTTTGCGATTTTCGCCCCCGGCAGGACGGTCGAGACGGGCATTACATCATCGGCACCATCATTATCACCCCGCTCCTAGAGCATTAAAAATCGGACGGGGACAGGCGACAGATCGGGTGGTTTACACATGAGCATACGAGAATCAATACATTTGTGATGTGTGCAATATCAGCACAACGAGGAAAAGAATAAGATAGGTGCCGAGTGTCCGAGAGTGAAGCGCATAAGTAAGTATAGGACACGGAGATGGGGAAAGGGGGGAAGCCGGATCACAGTGGATGATAAGGTCGTCACCGTGTAGGGTAAGAAAAGTTGATGACGACTGGCGAGGCGGCTGGAAGCGGTGGCGTGCGACTCGATCGACGTGCATGTCGCATCCGGGATTGATGTTGACGGATCGGCCCAACGGGTCGATGTACCGTCAGCTTACTGAAGTGTTCCATGACGTCTTTGGAGAGGAACACGGTGCCATTTTCCTCTTCGTATCGAACCGAGTCATCGTCAATGGGGTTGATGACATGGATTTCGGCTGGGTGTACGATCGCGCGGTGAGAGAACCGAAAGATGTTTATAAACTCGTGAGTGAATATGGTCGCGTCTACAGCCAACAAGGCGGAGGCTGCAGACCCCAGCGTGGACGGTGGGACTGTGAGTTGCATCACCGTTAGTAAATGACGGCTCCAGTGGTTGTGGTGTGCTGTCACTCACTCTGAGCTAAACAAATTTTTCCGTTGACCTGCGCCAAGGCAAAGTGGGATTTCGAGGGAATCGCAGAGGAGAGAGCGGTTGGCAATGTGGTGGCACACGACATGGCGAGGAGAGATGAAGAGGGGCTTGAAGCGATGAGAGAGGGGTGCTTATATGACCCTCCCGGCCAGTGGCGGGTTGTCCCCTTTCAGCGGAGACATTCTGGGATGATCCCGTGTTCGTTTACTGCTCCCGTTCTGTCTGTTTATCGAACAAGAGGCGATAAGGCCGAGTAAGAGCCTGGAATCATCCGTTTGAACCCTCTGGGCATCAACTGATACCAAAGCTTTGATCTGTCGCCATTCTCGTCGGTGTCTCGGCTATCCTCGGCTCTCTTCCATGTCTGAACGTGAGCTCAATCTTTCGATATGGTTTCGTTATCGTGGACTCATCTGCGACGGTCTGCGGCAGTACACTCTAACCACAACCAGTATGCTGCCGCTGCGAACGTCCCTCTAATAAAATCTCCAGCCCTGAGGTTTCCCCGGCCCGTCCGTCTTCTATCGAACGATTACCGGAGAAATCGTCTCTCACATCACATGAGATACAGGTAGAATTGCCTCCAGACGTACACCCTTTGCCCGATAGCGTGTCAGCATACGTGAGTGGCGTTCCGAGACGTCTTCGGTGTTTATCGGCCACTGAATGTTATTCACCTGCTATTATTATCACAGTTCGTATATCCGTTCTCTTTGGAGAATCATGTCCTCACCCTTGAGTCTTCCCGCCGCAAGACGTTCGCTGCACATGCTGCCCGTCGCGAGGCGTACCTCAGGGCCAGGTTAGAGGAGAAAGAGCGGTGGAAACGTGATGCTCTTCGGAGGATTGCCCCTGGGTTTGAACCTCAAAGCACTCCCCTCGTGCCAACGCGCGTAACCTCAACCGGATCTCCGGTATATGGACCCGTTTTGAGCCCACCACCCATCGGAACGGTTACCCATGTCCAGACAAAATCCGTGATGGAGGACCTGGTGGATCAGCTTGCAGCTCTGGATTCCACCAAAAGTTGAGAATAATTGGTTACCTCACATTCCATGTTGCGTTCCGAGTCCCCCGGTGTCTTATGTACTTTCCGTTTACTTCTCGGTGGCCTCGTGTAAAATTCGCAATTTTGAGTGGTTTCCATGTATATTGTGTGCGCGCGCGGGCAACGCCGGGCAGGTCCACTCACAAGTTGTTCCATCTCATCCTCATTCGATGGCGGACGGCTCCTTCAAGGACGTCCCTGAGTTCTTCGAAGTCCGCACCTTATCTCTTCAGTTCCCTCTCTCTCGGCGCTCACATTTTCGCCACAGGTAGAACTAGGGGAGTCGATAGCCTCCAGGACTGAGAGTCTTTGTCAGTGGCAGCGTTACGACAACCTCCGCGTCCTCCAAATCTGCTGACGACTCTCGTTTCCTCCAGCATCCTTTCGCGAACTCGGTCCTCCAGATCTGTGTCATGTTGTGAAGACGACAGGACGCAGTGGTCAACGCGATGCAAGTCATTCCATCTTTTCACATTGGCGCGGCGTTTCAATAACGGCCACACCTATGAGCAGACCGGGTCCTATCATTACGTCTCTGGGGTAGACGCATCTTCCTCGGCATCCCTTGCGGCTTATATCAACTCCTTGACCTACTCATTCGAAGACACTTCAGCTTGGTTCTCTAAGGGGCCAGCATGGAAAGTTCGTAACGGATGTTATTGGTACGGATTCTTGAGTCCCGCGCTTTCGCACCCATGAATACCGTTCCTTCTAGCTGTTTCAACGCCTTTTCTCGTGTGGATGTGCGTGTAGATGTCAAGATCCCCGGAGGGGTTCACGCCTACGTCATCGATCTTCGTGGTGAAAGGTATGTTCAACCCTAAACACGTATGATTCGATGTTAAAAGGTTCAAAGGCACAACGCGACCCCAGAAATCTGGCAGGAAACCTATCTCTCCGCTCTTCTTCGTGCCATCCTGTACTCGGATGATCCTACGTATTGGCTCGAGTGTTACCGAAAGATGGACCCCATCACAACACCAGAGAGTGAGCTGAGGTTTCTCAAGGCCGCAGAAGAACTCTTTTCTCGAGGTACCCGTTATCCCCAACATAACAGCAAAGCATCTCACCATTGCGTTAGGTTGGCAGGTTGGATCTGACCCGGAGGTCCAGGTCGCGACGGTAGTTTCAAACCACCTGACTTCTGCAATCATGAAGTACCTCGGCGATAGCGGCAGGTATCAACATGCGGCGAATCTGTTCGAGAAACTCCTACCCCGTGAACCCGAGGTGGCGTCCTTGTTGGCAAAGAGCTACATCGGAATGTGTAAGTCTATCCTACACTTGTTCCAGACCGTCGCTCATTTAGCGCCCTTTGAAGACGAAGAGGTGAAAGGAGTGCAAATCATGAACAACGCTCTGAACGACTCCAACCACTCGTATACTCTCCTCCATGTTCAATGCGAATTCTTGCGATCCAAGGGCAAACACGAGTGGGCGCTCAAGCTTGCACGCCAAGCCGTTAACGCTGCTCCGAGCGAATTTGTGACCTGGGAGATGCTCACACAGGTGTATATTGATTTGGGGGAATACGAGAACGTTGGTGATCTCCTCCAATCTGTCCGTGTTCCAAGAAAGCTGAGATTCATCAGGCTTTGTTGACTTTGAACTCGTGTCCCATGTTCACTTACAATGGGCGCGATGCTCATAGGCAATTACAACCGGCGCGCGTTCATCTTCCACCCAAGGGTACAATTGTTGAGATCCTCCCTGAGAAGCAGAAGACAGAAGAGGATCAGGTCACTATTTTTTCTTTTTCTTCTGGCCTGAATTTCCCTAAACCAAATTTTAGGCTGACCCTGCGTTGGTGCGACTGCCTGCTCCAGGGCTGAGAGGAACCTGGGCCAGAGCCTACGCACTTCTTACTCGTCTCGTCTCGAGAATCGGGTGGGACGAACTTCTCAAGACCCGGAGTCTCGTTTTCGTCATGGAGGAAGAGTACCGTATGCAGAAAGCTCAAGATGGGCAACACCCCCACGGGCGTCAAGATTCCACATCCTCCGGGAATGCTATCCATGAAGACGGTTCCGTACTTCCCAGCAAAAAGCGGACAACTTCGCTGGCTGCCACTTTGGTCGCAGATGCTAACGGTGGTGCTGATGATGATGCATCCGTCCGTGCCGTCAAAGAATCACCGACGCACAAGCCCAGACAGGAATCTCTAGGGGTCGCAGACATTCCGACAATCAGGATTTCGACCGAGTCTGATGGTGATCGCGAACGCGATGTGACTGTCAAGGAAGCAGCGGAGGAAGCAGCACAGCGAGGAGAAAGTCAGGAGGAAAAGGAGGAAGAAAGCACAGAAGAAAGCGAGGATGAAGGCTCAACGAAAGTGAATGGAAGGACACCCGTTGTCCATGACACTCTTGAAAAGCCCATCCAAGCTGCCGCTGACAACTCCGGGGCCGAGGATGCATCGGCCACACCCACAGCAACCAACGACTCGTTCTCATTCAGCAACAAACGGCTGTGCGAGAGGTGGCTTGACAACCTGTTCATGGTTTTGTACGAGGTCTGTTTCGTGTCGTGCGGCTTTAGTCACAGCTAGCTGAAATGTCTCTCAGGATCTGCGAGTCTGGACGATCTTCAGAGCAGAAGTCGCTCATTACAAAACTCAACACGTAGCTTACAAAAAGACTGGGATGGAGTGGGAGATTCTTGGAGACCTGGGGATCAGGCTTAACCATAAAGAGGAGGCAAAGGAAGCGTACCAGAGATGTCTCGATTCGATGAGGTTCTCCCAGAAGCCATGGGCCAAGCTCCTGGAAATGTACTCCGAGGAGGGTGATCTGCAAAGGTCGCTGCAGGCTGCCATCCGGGTGGCTGCGTACCAGTATGCCGATTACGGCGAAATGACGGTCGGTGTCTGTGACTTTGACCGGCGATGTTGGTTTGACCTATTCTGAACTCTCCAGTACCCCACGACCATCGCCCGAAGCTTCTTCAAATTGGGCCAAACCCACGGGCACGAAAAGATTCGGAATACACTCATCAGTATGGGCCTTCCTGACGAAATCCAGAAAACTATGGAGAGTTATTTACATTATGGGAAGGTCTTCAAAGTCGAAGGTCACGATTTCTGACAAAATTAGAGCGCAAATATTCAGTAGTTTAACGTTGGTCGATTCTTTGGTTACACCAGGCCGCTGAGGCTTTATCCTCTCAATTAATTATTTGTGAGCGGCACGGGCGTCAGTCGTGCGGATCAGTTTCCTACAATCGGTTTCTGCGATTCCGGGAATGTACTTTGGTCTCAATCTCCTGCGTTGGTTTGACCCCTGTCATGTCACTTTCACCTCCCGTCTGGAGATATCCTCAGCCTACCACCTCTGCAACCAAACGTGAGGAGGACCTCATCAACGCCTACGAGGCCGAGGAGGAGAAAATCATAAACGTTCTTTCGCGCAAGCTCGAAAAGGTGTGCATCATGGTGATCTACTCTACCCAACTCCACCCCGCTCACATCGAACTAAATATCGTCTCCGCCTCACACCAGCTCCGCGAAGAGAAGATTGAACTCGAGAACGTGCTCGAGGCAGAATCTGAAGCCCATGTCAACAGATTGAACCGGGAGATCTCTGCTTTGAGACTGGCCGTCACTCAAAACGGGACAAATGGGGCGACTGGTGTCAACGGGACTGGGAATAACAGTGCTCCGACGCCAGCCTTAGCTGATGACCTAGCAGAGTTTAGGACTCGGCGTAGGGCAAGTCAGGCTGGCCTAACTTCCAGTCCAAGCACGGACGTCGTCCTCGAAGCACTACGGCGGGAGAACGAGCAACTTAGGAGCAGGTTCGCCGATATGGAACGGGACTACGTCAAGCTCAAGAGACTGAACGAGATATACAGGGAGGAATTGATTGACCACAGACGAAGGGTACGTTCCCTAGGTCCCTTATTGATCGTGAGTTTCTCAATGATCCTGGCTGTTGTAGATGGGGATGTCGGTCGACAACTTGATTGGGATTTCGAATGTGGAACCAGTCTCCCATTCACGCCGTAGACGGTCGATGTCCAATACTACATCCGTATCTCCCACCGTGGGGTTCCTATCTGGTCAAATACCGCGACCCATCTACAGCGTACCGATTCCAAGACCTTCATCGCGGATACATCGGCCAATGATGGACCAGTTGTCGGAGGCCAGTACACCGTTGTCACACTCCCCTGCGTCATCTTCAGAATCCCCATTCCCTCTGTCACCTGTACCAGCGAGCTTCGCGAGCGTCAATACACAAATTACCTCACCACCTTCGTCATCGTTCAACTCGAATCCTCCCCTCGTCATCGGAACGCCACGGTCGTCGCTCACCTATCCCACAAATCCACCCCCATCTCTCTCGTCCTCTTTCGGCTCACCGTCAGCATTTGCTTCCCCGCGACGGGAGCACTCCTCCTCGCCGGTTAACTCGTTTGGTCGGCCGGACGTTGTCAATCGGAGGCCAAGCTTTGATCGTCGCTTTGGCGACAGTAGTTCCACATTGACGCGCGGACGGAGCGGCAGCAGGAAGGAAAGCGTCGAAAGGGGTGCGCGGGTTGCCGAGACAGGTTCTCTGATACGGAGCCGACGCGGAAGCTTATCCGGAGCTGGTCCCTCCGTCCTCAAGTCGAATGAGATCCCTTCCACCGGCTAGCTTGCCCTTTCTATACACGTCTATTGTTGTCTTGTTTACCTCTGTAACATTATTCAATATCTTCGAGGAGGATTGTGAGGGCGGTGAACCACGTGGGAACAATCAAGCTTCCATCACCGACGCAGCGGGAGCGGTGTCCAAATTAGGGCATGAATGCGCGTGAGTCATGCTGCGATTTGGGTATAAAACGGTGAGGTGGCCCAGTTGGCCCCGCCCATCCTCGGTTTGTTTCGTGCCTAGTAAAATGTCATACGGTCATCCCTACCAGTACAACCCCGACCAGCCTTACGGGTCAACGCCAACCACCCCTGCCAGCTTCGTCGCCTGGGATCTGCAAGATCAAGACGCGTCATTCCAGCCTCCGCCGCAGCAAGACGCGAACCCTCCTCAACAACCTCAAGCCTTCAACTCTGGTGTTCCTACCGTTCCCATTCCTCAACGCGTCTCAAGCTCAACTCAAGGCCTCTTTCGGTTGCGGGACTATGTTCATCAACCTTCTGTAGAACCGCCCGCCGTAGGCGAGGATAGTGTCGACAGGTTGCAAAGCGCGTCTAGGGAGTCGTCGTCGCTGCCTGGACCTCACAGGTCTGCACCTGTTCGAGAAACTCGTGCTGCGCACCCATACAGGAGATCCAGCGGGTCTGAGGGTGTCGCGCAGAGATTGAGGAGAGGTGTCCACGAGCCCTCCTCTTCGGGCTCCCAATTGCGAGTCTCGATTCCGGCTATCATAGGGCCAACTGCAATCAGCTTGCCTTGCCCTGGGCAGCAACATACAGCAAGTGTAGGCGTGCCCCCAGCCTCTGCGTCAAGGTACGCCCCGCCTTTCATATCCGATCTTTCTGCCTTCTGGACCAACCCGGCTCCGTTTTCTTCCTTCCCTTGCATCGCCCCGTCTCTCAACAGCTCCTTGGATTTGCCGTCCGCCCCTCTTTCTTTACAACCTGCTGTGGTTGAGCGCAATTACGCTATTCGGGCGGATGTGTTTTATGATAAGGATGCCAACCTCATGAAGGCGATGCTGGAGTTGCCGGGATTGAAGAAGAGTGACTTGAAAATTATCTTGTCTAGATGCCCGTACACCTGCGTGAAACAGCTCACGGTTTCGGGAAAGTCGAAGCCTGTGTTTCCGGATGTTGGCCTCGCTGTTAAAGAGCGGAGGTTCGGCAGGTTCTATCGCACCATGGCTGTTCCGAGTGATACCACAGTTCGCTTTCCTTGCTCCTCTCTACCCTGTGTTGTCGTCTAACAAGCAGGACAGGTCGACAAGGTGATCACGGATATGCAAGACGGCGTCCTCACGATCATCGTTCCCGGCCCATCGGTTCCAGACCCCCACCAAGAGCCCCCCGCTCAGGTTTCGATCCCGTGAAAATGTATATCTCAATCTCGACCATGTTTTCTTGTTATCCCTCTCTCCCTCCATATGCGCCTCCCGTCTTTCCTTGCTTGGACTCCTCATGTCGACGATATGACCTCAATCGAATCACCGTTAACTTCTTGCACCCCCGATGTCCGAAACACGCGTCTCAGCTTTTTTGTACAATACCCACTTCAGTTGCACTAATCGTCGTTGATTTAAACCCCCGCACTTCTCCCTGTAGAGTATATAATCGTCTCATGTTTTCTGTCGGAAATTTGATAATCGCTGCTCATTCCCATGGTGCCTATTGGTTCTGGTGACCGTCTTTGACTCCATACTTGTCCCAATAGTCTTTCATGGCTGTGAGATCTTCCGTCCTATCCTGCCCTTCTAACCACGCCATGAGGTCCCGCATCCTGAGGATTGCTTTTACCCTTCCCGGTCCACCGACGTATTTCTCCATCTCTTTGACGGTGCTGCCCCCTTCTTTCCCCACTTCTTCGCGATCCAGGCAGAGCACGATTCCAACGACTTCTCCACCACCGCTCCTAATCATGTCGACCGCATTACGGGTAGCAGTACCCGCGGTCATGACGTCGTCGAGAATAAGCACCTTCTTCCCGTTGACGGGCGCACCGAC
>Ga0307514_10000871_pt1 | contig 47696 bp, 40 predicted proteins | sample 16_EM_MG_FD_203088 | JGI IMG/M metagenome (GOLD analysis project Ga0307514, IMG submission 203088) | Populus trichocarpa ectomycorrhiza microbial communities from riparian zone in the Pacific Northwest, United States - 16_EM | ecosystem: Host-associated > Plants > Roots > Unclassified | place...
TGCAGGGCCCGGCAGTCCATAATACAGTCACCTGTATTTTCACAGTCCGTCCAGGTGAAGATTGTGAGACCTGCAGGCCGGTCAGGTCAATGTGAAGCCGGGCCGGACTGGCCGTCTGAGGACACTGTTCCTGCCCACAGGCTTCGCTGGCATACCGGTACTGAATACAGTATGAATATTATAACTGAGAGCACGCTTGAGAGCCCGCTGGCGCTTAAGAGCCAGCTCGAGAGCGTACTTGGGAGAGCCACGCCGAAGAGAGCCGCACTTCGGAAGGAGTAGCGTTTTCCACGGGAAGCTTGGGGCTGATTGATAACTCTGAGTTTGTGGAAGCTTTGACGTTGACGTTGACGTAGCCAACCTACTTGTCTAAGTGCTTCCGGTACTATCACCTCACCATCACCGTCACCATCACCATCGCCATTGCCATCATCGCCATCAGTCCAGGACGGAGTGCGCACACAAACGCCTATAATTGGTGAGAAGTAGGCTGCAGAATCCGCTGGAAAATCTGAGTCGGAGATCTGCGCTCCCCAAGATCCAATTGTCTACCTGTCCTGTAGAATCTAAGTCAGTAATTATCAACACCATGACAGTGAGACATCGTGAGATCTTGTTGCGGTGGGTGTGCTTATGATAAGGTTCAGACTGTGACATCAACTGATGTCATGATATCGGCCATCATACCCCCGCCCACCACACGCCTCACCCACTTGGCGCCAGGCGCCTGCAACTCAGCGAGTCTCTGCATCCAAGCCAAATTTATAACCTCAACTTAAAAGCACTGCTTGGGAGCGTACTTGGGAGCATGTAGTGACCGGCAAGCTGTAGTGTGTCATCGAGTGCAATCGGGTGCGTACGTGGGAGTGTAGTTGGGAGTGTTCTTGGAAGAGTACAATCAAGCAGGCCGGGAGTGTGCAATCGTGTGCAACTGGGAGCATACTTGCGAGCGTACTTTAGAGTGTACTTGGTAGCGTACAGTCAAATAGGCTGGGAGTGTGCGATTGAGTGCAATCAGGTGTGTACTTCAGAGCGTGTTGAGAGTATACTTGAGAGCATACAACCAAGCAGGCTGGGAGTATACAATCGAGTGCAATTGGGAGCATACCTACCAGCGTGCTTGAGAGCGTACTTGGGAGCGTACAGCCAATCAAGCTGGGAATGTGTAATCGAGAGTGTACTTGGGAGCGTATAGTAAATCAATCAGGCTGGAAGAGTGCAATTCAGTGCAATCCGGAGAGCATTTGAGAGCATACAGTGGCACAGGCAGTAGTGTGCAATCGGGAGCGTACTGCACAGCGTACAGTCAAGTGAACTTCACAATGTGGAATTGATCGTACTTGGGAGCGTGCAATGAAGTACATTTAGAAGCTTGGATTCAAGTGTTGTATATAGCGTCAAGCATAGTATTCAGCACTGATAATTGCATGTGTATCATATGGATTACCAAAAGCAGCTTCTCTATGAGCAGCTCGTCACGTATGGTCATTTTTGACGGTGAGGGTGTTGAATTGCATACTCGGTAACCGTGATTTCGTATTCCTTAGACTTCTGTCTCATCCTGATAATTTTGTCTTTTAGTATTGATAGTTAGATATAGCTCTCCTAGTATCACTAGGCAGTTTTTAGTATTTATATCATGTAGAGTGCGGAGAGAACTAGACGGAAACTAGTTTTCAGCTGTAAACAAGCTGCTTTGCAAAAGCGATAGTTAGTAAGGGTTTGAATGTAATAACTTTATAGCTTGTAGAGACTTCCTCTAATAAGTTGTATCGGGGAAGAGTGTAGAAAAGAGATTTTTCTCGTGCCCAGACTGACAAAGTAAAATTTGTGCAACATGAGCTTGCGCGCGGGGGGGTCCCAGCACGATTCAAGAAAGTGGTAATGCTGCATTAAGTTGCGAAGCATGTTGTCAATCGCAAGCTGCCAGCACGAATTTATTGCATATAACTATAGGTCTCAGCCGGAGATGAGTTTTGTATGGCCGGAGATGGCTGTTGACTCTAATAAGGGCTGATGGCATTCAGCCGTGCTTATACTTCATATATATGGCCTTGTAGCCCTCTTAGATAGTACACAATCAAGCTTCTCTATCTCTACTATTCAACAGAATTGCTGAAAGGCAATGCGATCACATCTCTGAATCTAATCAGTATTATCAATGCCCTCTGCTCAACACGCCCACGTATACTAGCCGCTTCGAAGGAGCTTGGGAGAGGCAAGTGAGAGCTAGTGAGAGCACCCTGCAGCCACATTTTCTTAACCGTATTCCCTAACAAAAAGTTGTCACTGGTGGTTCTGTTCTGCCGCCGGCTTCTGGTTCGCCGGGCAGGTACTCTTCTTTAACTTAGTACTCAAGAGTACGGTATCCTCGGAACATGCACAACAGAGCGACAGGAGGTTGGCAGAATGCTAATAACCAGTGTTTCGGTGTCAGTCAGTTCAACTTCTGTGTTCTATAAATTTCTTACACGCTGTGACTGGTAGTTCCCTTGATATACAGCGAATCACAGAACAGAGCCCCAGGCTCAAAAATACCTGGCTTTAACCATGGCGAGAGTGAATGATGCGGAAAGAAAGCAGACTCCCAACTTCAGAGCTTCAGGCTAGTTACCTAGATGTTTGCGCAATTTCTTGACTTTAGCGGAAGGAGTTTTGGAGCTCATCCTACAGCACAAACTCTAAAGTCGCCGTGTTTTAGTTGTCGGACGCCGGATGGGAACACGGACGGTGGACGCTAATATCTTATCAATCGCATCTTGTCACTCCCTCACAAGGTATACCCCACATTTCGTCTCCTCCCGGGGTGTTATTGCAAACTCTACCGGGCTCATTGTAACCCGCAACTACCGTGCATTGTACTCTACAATTGATCCGGCAGATACATAAGTTGGAGGAGCTCATACTACTTCACCCATCTCGAACACGAAACACTAATGTGTTGGGATTACATGGTACTAATCTCTATCATTCATCATTCGCTATGCTATAAAATTTATGTGTACTTCTACCGAAAACGCACCACCCTACCTCAAAAAATCGATAAACAACATATAGCCCTATGTGTACGAGACATGAAATTGTTTTACACCCCCGGCAGGCACGTACCCCTCCAACCCCGGGCCTAACCCACATCCCCCCCACTTCCCTCTGTCTCCCCCAACCTCCCTCTGTTTCCCCCCATCTCTATCCCCAACCCCTCCTCCCCTTCCACCTGTCCTTGGACATCCCTCCGTGTGAGCGTCTTCACCTCCCCCTCGACACCGAAAGCAGCATGTCTCTCCCTCTCCCCCTCTTTACCCTCATACTCAATCACCCCATACCGCAATTGTAGTTTCTGTAATTTCGCAGGCATGGGATCACTGCCGAGTGACGCGCCATGATAGGAAAGGATTATTTTGTCTAAAGTAGGGTTGCGAGTGGTGACGAGGACCTTCGAGAACGTTGTGTCGCTGCAATAGCCGTTGCTAACTAACGAGTGTGTGCCGAGGAGGAGGCAAAGGAAGGCGAGGGTTAGGACAACAGCGTAGCCTATCTCGGGAGTTAGCTAGGCGGCGCTAGAACCCACCCCCCCAGGACATACTTACCGACCCACAGACTCCCCGGGTTATAGCAAAAGCGATTCTCCCGCCTCCTCTTCTTGCACTTCACCGTCTCAGTTTTTGCGATCATGAAGTCCGGCTCAGAGATAAACGACATGACCATGTCCTCGTAAAACCGCTGGAAACTTGCGGTGAAGTTTGCCACTGGCATCTTCTTGATCCTTATAAACAACCGTGTCTTTGTCAGCTGCGTGCGCGCAACCGGCAACATGGTCTGGTTGTCAAGCACCATATCCCCCATCAACAACTCCCGCATTATCACGCCTACCGAATAATACGCCACAAACTCCCGGTACCGCTTCTTATCCCACGGACTCAGGTGGCCGTTCGGTAACTGGTCGATCCCGTCTGATACTTTCGCCTTGCGAGAGACAAGGCGGTTGGATGCCCACACGCTGGTGACGTTGTATAACGCCTTTTGGTGCCGGCACTCGTATGCTTGCGGGAGTAGGGTGTGGTTCCACCGGCTATTCTTCCCCACCCCCGGGATGGGCTTGGTAGTGTTTTCGACAACGGCGAGGTAAAGTGGTGGTGGGGGGAAGAATGTGCCTTGCGAGGTGTAGGTGCTAGAGTTGTAGTCGGGCGAGTAGGGGCGGGTATATACGGTGCTGTTTGGCGGGAGGACGGCTCGGTAGATATAGTTAATACCGCCGGCGGCAAGGGGGGGAGAGTGGGGGACGAAAGTGGACAGTATGAAGGGCGTGGACGAGAACGGAACGGACGTGCAGTTGTACCATGGGGCGTGGAACCTGCGCAGTCAGCGTCCCCTCTCTTCTTGCTAAGTGTTCCGTTGGTTCGCTGCGCTTTTGGGGGGGGGGGGGGCTCACGAGGTAGAGTAACTACAATTCCACCTGCCACAAGGGTTCTGCTCCTCCGCCAAAACGTTCTTTCCCAGATACGCAAGTTGCGTGAGCCGTTCGGTCTGAAAGCTCGGCTGATCATACCAATCCACCGCCGCCGTCTCCGGGGGTGGGGGTGTCGTGTTCCAAAACGCAAGATGATACCCCTTGTTCTTTTCCCTGGGCCTCCAATCATTCTCCACCTCCTTCGAAAAATTCAGACTCGAAACTATACACTCCCCGCGCGGCCCGAACTCCACCTGTGTCATCTGCGCTGTCAGTGCTCCGGGCGCTAACACAGAGGCGATGGGTATGATCCATGTCGCCGCAGCCATGAGCGATGCGACCCGGGCTTTGACAAACATTTCCTTCCCCATGAAGAACCAGACGGGGGACTCAACGACCTGGAACAGCGCGTCGAGTCCGCTGAGGGAAATGGGTTTTCTTCGCATCGTGCGCCAGACGCGTTGGCGGTAGGCGAGGACCACGGAGCCCACGAGGGAGGCTTTGGTAAAGAATGCGATGGCCACTCCAATGCGTGATATCAACAACTGATTCTCGGCCGATCGCCCATGGAGGTAGCTGTAGAAGAGGTGGTGGCTGACGGCGCCGAGACAGCCGGCGAGGAAGACGACGACCATCGCCGTGGGGACGAACCAGTGGAAGGTGGGAGTCCATCGATGTATTTTGCAGGCTACTTTGAGGCGGGTGCGGGAGGTGATGCTGGAGGTGCGGGCGGTGTCGAAGGACGGCGGCGGGATGGGGGAGTAGTTCGGTGATGTTGGAGAGAGGAAGAAGTGATCGCTATCAACCGTCGGTGTGTTGGGCGAGTATGGATCAAGGGTGCGACGGTGCGACATGTTGTGGTGATGGGGACGGGAAGAGGAAGACGACAAGTGTCAGGAATAACATCGCCTGCAGTGCTTGGCTATGCGGGGTGACTATAGGGTTGATGCATGAGCTGCAGAATAATTTAGATGTAGAGTTTATATATGACAAAGCTTTGCAGTCATCGATTGCGTGCCAAATACGCAGTGGGTGACTCGATCGGTTCTTCAAGCGTTGCCTTGAAATCCCAGCGATGCCTGCGCGTTAAGCGATTGGGCTAGCAAACAACGCGGATCTGCAAATATCGCGTGACACTTCGCAGGGCTGAGCCGAAGCGGGTGTGCTGACTGGGATTGGTCAGCCAGCCGCAGAAGGATAGTCTATGAGAGCTGGCGTCATTTCGACACCACATCGCTCTTGGAACGAGTCACGGCGGTGAAGTACGACATTGTCTTCGATCGGGAACATCCGAGCGAGGCACACTCGCTTACGGCTGGTTCCGTGAGTATTCCCAATTATCACAGCCTCCTCGAAAACTTCCCCAAACCCGTTCAGAGTGCTACCTACAATAAATATCATCACATTTGATGTCTATACGACCAATTCCGAGCTCTCGTTCCCGGGAGTTTGTCGAGCGGATAACAACTGCGCTACCAATGAGCCGAAGCGAGCGAAACCATCTCCGCAGCAGTTAGCAGCACCTACTGCAGCTTTTGAACTTGTTACGCATCCACCAATACTGTGCCTGCGACCGCGTGAAACAGCAAACGCAGTGCAGTATGTTCAAATTTATCGCAACCTCGGTTATTCGCTAACAAACTCCACAGTTATAGTCTCAGATTTACAACTAATTGGACATTTCTCGCATTGAGGGCCATAACATGGGATATCACTCGGACAGTATACTGTACGAAAGTTGAATGTGATGATTGATTGGGCTATCTAAAGAGGCTTATAGATCTAGGTTGGTAAATTTACGAATGCGTACGTACTCATCTATGTATCGACACGGGTAAACACCGCTAATCCATATGAATACCGGTGAAATCTATATACACAACAACAAAGTCAGTTAAAGAGGAGCCTTAGCCACATCATGCAGTACTAATAGTTTTACTCCCCATTTATATTCCAACACGATCATGCTTAAACTCAACCCCGCAAAGCCAGGCTTTCACTAAAACATAATCTATTAATTCGGATGCACAGTGTACAGTCGAACCTTCCGTATTGACTACTGCTCATGAACACAGCCACCTCCGAATCGACTACTGCTCGTGAATACAGTCACTTCTCACGGTCTCCTTTGACAAGGTAAATTCCGTAGGTAAACGCGCACAGCCCTTAGACAACTGTATGCTATACGTAATTCATTTGGCGCGTGGGCACTATGACGTCCTATGGACTCGTGTGTGGACTAGATCAAACTATAGTATACTGGCTATAATCTGCGCAAGATACTCTGTGCAGAGCTGGATGGTACTCGGATCAGGCAGTAGAAGATCGGAGGCTCCATACCCAGCAGTGTACCATAACAAAGTAACTAGATATGGTATAGTATGATATAGCAATGGGTATAAATTATTTGAATATTAACATAAATGCTAAGGCCAGTGTGCTTTGAATTTCTTCTTAGTTTCACCCCTTGGGAAACAGTGACTCAATACCGTGCTCCCACAGCAAAATCCGTTGCCTGAAATTGGGTGTCCGATCTTCTACTGCTTGACCCGAGTATACTCAGTGTCCCTGAATGGCCCGGTCGGCCTCCCAGTGATTTACTAGTCTTCAACAGTTTAAATCCGACGCGTGCTCTAAAATGGCACCAACGGCCAGGCTTTACCTACAAATTCCGGCGGTATAATTGAATGCAAGTGAATATCGGCGGTATTTGTAAATTCTAGGAGTATCTACCTGTATTAATGCCTGTGAATGCCGACGGTAATTGCAAATGCCGGCGAAAATTTACAACTGCCACCTCTGTATGAGCGCTACCCTATATTTGCCAGCTCAGGTCAAAAAAGCCGCCAATTCTTATTCCGGTGCGGCAACATATCTGAATCTCGTAAACTGGCCAGGCTTCGGTCAAGCCGAGCCCGTTTGGCCGCTTGGGAACACTGCCGGAGATTAACATCAAGAATTTAAAATCAGGGGCTACATCTTAGCTATCGGATACATATCTAGTTCTTCTATTCAGTGGATTATATACCCCATCATGTCCAATCTTGATATAACTCTAGAATACTGGTTATGTATTGAAAACGGGTCAATTTTTAGCCTTGATCGCGGTTTTTTGCTCTCCATTCCATTCTCCTGCACGCGTTCAATCTGTTCTCACAACCTCACAACTGAAAGTCCACCTCCCGTCATGAACTCTAGGAGTGCATCCTGCTGGCATTCACCCATTATTGACCACTGATTTCTATCAAAATTTGATGTCAAAGCCTGTTCCAGCCTTGAGGTCGTCCAATCTCGAAACACTACACATGAAATTTCCATCGCCACCCAGATGCAGTCCGATAGTTTTAATTCCAATGTCATGTCTGTAGTCTGAGAACATCTGAAATTTTCCCATCACATGCAGTTCTACCTCAAGGTCTTGGTGTGTAATTTGTTTGGCCCACCCATATTTTCGAACAGCTACAGTACTCCAATACCACGCCTGCAAGGGAACCATCAATTCGTCCATCGGATTGGAGCTGAACTAAAGAGGTAGAGTGACCACGATCTCTAAGGGTTGTCGCCAGACCCCGTCACGACGAAGAATGTCAGAATACAGGATTGCGTGAATATCACTTACACTGGGGAGAACGAGGCAGGACTCTTGAGGCACGACATCAAAGCATTCGTAGTTAAATGTTAAAGCCTAGAACTAGAGTACAGCGAACAAGGCATCGTTATTCACGACCGCAGGGATAATGAATGACCCCGAGAAAGCAAACTGGTAGACCACCGTTTCACATGTCGGGTGTTGCATGAACCTGACCGAGCTGAGCTTCAGCTGAGCTGATGTCAAGGCACACAGCCGGTAGGGCATAAGGCACCCAACTATCTTGTATATATCTCGAGTCTTTCTCCTGCTCTCCAGTCTCTGTATCTTAAGTCTATTCACACGGTTCTCCCCTTACATATTTCAACATCGGGCCGATACGAGCGGGAGAGTGAGAATGTATGTCCGTATTATCGTGTGTGAGTAGGGTGGCAGTGCTGGATCAGGCTGTGGCGCAGTTGAGCCTCATATTTCGTCTTCGAAAAGTAGGTCTTCTCGAGTAGATACCTCTGCCATATCACCTGCAACCGGGTATGGGGCAGCTGCAGTTCCAACCTAATCGAGGAGTTCGAGTACATCGGGTATAAAGCAAGACCGGGCTAGCGATACAACCGCCGAGGTACACAGAATCGCAACGACGCCCACCATTCAGATGCTCTCAGGCCAAGATATAGGGTGATGTAACCCAATACCATCAGCACGACTGTAACATGCGTGAAAATAGCCACAATACGTCGTCGTTTTACATTAAGAGTAGCAATCGACGAAACCACAACAGTATTAGGACATAACGAGTAACGTACGCCTTCACGAATACGTCGCGAGTAGAACCTGCTCTTGTGGCGGAGAGTCCACTTAAGTCCACCAACTGCTCCTCGGAAGAATTGTAGACCAAACAAGGGGCGATGAAGCTTCCAGGTATCCTGATAGTCCGTCGCGTCCGGGCAACGCTTTGACCTAGACTGGACTATGGTTTTTGGGCTGAGAATTCTGGACCATCTGGGACTAGGGCAAATTTTTCTTCGACTATAGATTTACAGGGCCCCACATTCTCTATAATATCCAGAAGTGAACAGCGGGAAGTGGCAGCCATCTAGCTATTATATAGTATGATTTGTTTTCAAGTCCACCATCAGCTCCACAGCAAGTTCCACGACCCTTCCCCCTGTTGTACAGTGTGTTGCAATTATGCAAGGTCTCATAATTGTGCTCTATCGGTGGGTATTGGTATGGTTGTCACGCTGCGAAGTCCCACTAAACAGATTCAGGCCTGTAAACGTATTTGTCAAAATGGGACATCGTGAGTACCAGCATAGTCCATTCAAAACATGTCAGATCTACTCTGATGATACCTTTTTGCCTTTGATTCTATGCCTTTAATCCCACCATCAACTATAAAGAAGTGAGGTGGTTATACAGCGTGGTGGCACAGGAACGAGGTGGCAGGTGGTGACACAAAGCTCTCATTTAAGGGGAAATATTTGGTGGAGGGAGGTGGATAGTCCGTCGCTCGAGGTAATATATATTGATGGGCGCAGTGCTGAAGGTATCTGGGTTTAGAGAAAACTTGGGTGAAAAACAAGATTGTAGACAGTTTGTTGCGTAATTCCTTAAACTATCGTATAAGTCCTATCCTTATATACAAAGTTGTCCTCCATGTTAACCCATATTGTCATCGGCCTAACTTCTGCACAACCCACCACACGACTCATACAGTTTTCGATATATAAAATGATAGGTATAATCATCCCCCCGCATTACCTGATATCCTCTCTTATGCATCTAAATAAAGGAAATAAGTACAGTAACCACAGTATAACCTGAGCTCGTGACATGTAATTTTGCAAGAAAATGTAGTATTGTAATGTCATCTTTATGAAGTTCAATCTTAAAGCTAAATCGAAAGTTGCATCTGGTAGCGAGGGTTCACTTTAACTTGATTAAATTAAAGGTAGTGAATTTCAACGTAGCATAACCCGACAATATACTTGGATACTTGAGTGATGTTGATTGTTAAATAAAAGGTAAATGTGATATGAAGCCTAGGTGTTAGTGTACGGTTATGCGGCTAGGGAAGATACCAAAAGTCGAGCGCACCCCGTAAAGTGCGGAAATTCTATACCTCTACCATAACATTTGAGAGAGATTCTGAAAGAGAAATGAGTGATAATCAGCTACCAGGGAAGTGTCTATGAAATTTTCTTAGAATAATATTTGTTGTGTAGCGAATGATGAGGATCTTGGCATTTCTTGTTGAATGGGGGAACAAAGTTGGGCACTCTTTTGCCTAGTATCACTGCACCCGACATACCCTGGTACCCACTGTACCAAAAAAGCCCCGTTTATTGATTCCAAGTGAATGCTGTATTAATGTTGAATTCATTATAAATGTACACATTGGCTGAACTTGTGGGGTATTTTGGAATTTGCAACAATATCAATTGTTTTGAATGTGAAATCAATTTCACAATAATGTAGTACAGATGACCAGAGTAGATGGTATATTGATGTCACACAGATGCTGGATTGCTGTGATATTCAAAATGATATGCATTGAGTTAAATAGTAGAGTTACACTATATTACTTCCACATGTATATATTTCAAAAATGTCAGCACATGTCTGCACATGTATGCTGATGGCTGCACATGCCCACTGATACCTCCAGACCAGATACATTGAGCTAACTGACATATAGAAAAAAAAAATCTCTGCCATAATTGGAACCTGTTTCAGTGGAAATTGCATACACCAACTAACTGCCCTACTATGGTTATAGTTTGCCAAACATACTACCATGTTAGGGATACTGGTATATATATATACTAGTTTGTTGTTGTCAAATCATTGTGACAAAAATGTGAAAAACCTACCACATCAATACAAATTCTCCATGCTGTTTAATTAACCAAAATTACATCTTTCAACAAATTACACAATTATTCACAATTTCATGTTTGCTGGTATTGTGGATTGTTACGAGTCTAGAAGTCTAAGAGTTGGACAAAAGAGAAGGAACCTCATTGCAGAATATGACAACTATTCTGCAAATGATGAACGATAAACAATACGAAATGACGAACAATAAACAATTGGCAAATTATAAATGGAAATAAAGAGAAGCACACTGGTGTTGTGCAGGGGCTGTGCTGGCAATTAAAAAAAAAAAAAAAAAAAAAAAATTCCAAGGGAATATAGCGGCCTGTTACAAATGGTGATTCGCCCCTACAGGCTAGCAAGTTGATTTCTTAAGACGGAGCAATCGTTGGGTCACCGATTCTAGAGAAGGGGGTGATATTAGGGGTTCTCCTCTAGCAGTGTCCATGGTAACCTCAGATTAGCCAAGCAAAATGGGTATATGACAAGAATACATTCAACATCTACCCGGGGCGTCTGCAGAACTTTCAGTCACGAGTAGCTTTAGCGGGGTACTAGTGTGGGACGTCTCGATTGAATAAGTTTCGGCTTAGCGGATTCATTTTTGATGATGCAGCAATACTGCCAGATCGAAAGGGTTTCAATCCTGCCGAGCTTGTTGTTTTCAACCAGATTCATTTTCCAATGCTAGAGTGATTATGTCTAATCGGAGCAGAACAAAGGAGTTCGTATCCGCAGACACGGGAATTGTCAGCCAATATGCAATTACTTGGGATCTTAAGTCTGGACTCTGATGTGAGGATGGTTACTGGGCACTCCCCGGGCAAAGTGAATAGTCCCAGCCTCAGCATGGCGTGATTGAGGGATTATGATGTTGGCTGTTGATATGAGGCCTGGAGCATCCCCATGCATTGGCGTGTACGGTATGGCAACTGCAAGTCATTTAATCTATTTTGGCATAGTAGTGGTGGGTCACCATGTGCACCTATAATGCTTTAATAACGCAACTGCAAGAACCCGATAACCATGGGGATTCGTGGCAACCTCTACCAGGCGCATTCAACGATAAGGAATGTAAGACGCACAGCACGTTGCTAGCATTTTCATAGGAAAGAAGTATGGGTGTGCATGCGTAACATCCTAAAGAATGTTCTATAAAGAGGTTACATTGTTTCGGCAATGAGAAGGACAAGCTCTAGCAGTGAAACAGTCAGCAATACCTACCAGCGAAGAATGATCTGAAATATTATTGTGTTTTTATGATACCTATACCTATTATTATATATACATAAAATCTATTAGCTTTCTGTAGCGGCAGCCCCGCACCTTATAAGAATTATTCTAAACGAATAACTATTGTTTTCAAATTAGATAATGACGTCATCGTTTACGCTCTCGAGAAGATTATATCTTACGCTAGAGAAAATCAGTACATTTTTCTAGCGCAAAGTGTCCGGTGGATTTCTTCAGTTATAGGATTACTACAAGGCCTGATTGTTCATATCAATAATCTTAAGGAACAAGAAAATATCGGGCGATCGATGATACAATCTGATTCACCAGCAGTATCAGATTTATTAGTATCTCAGAATAAAGTTATAGTAGATACTTCTAAGGACGATACTCGCATACATCCAGAATGGGTTAACAGGATTCAGTATTCCAATCACCAATATACAGATTCGCAGGTCGCAGTGTCTAGTACTTTGGAGAATGCGATCCACAACGAGGTGATTGAGAATTGCAAATTATTTCTTGAGCAGTCAAAGCAGGAAAGAAAAGCAATCGGATGACGGAATCGACAAGCTAGTAGAATTGTTAAAAGAAACGCTGAGAAGTCAGCTAAGGAGATAATGGGTATTCAGACCCGAGGGATCAATGGTTCTGAGTTACGACGAAGGAAAGCGGCTGGCGAGTGTCAGCGTTGTGCTTGGCCAGCAGACCGGAAAGGGAGTCATAAGACTATTGACTGTTACCGGTGGATACGCACAGAAGCAGGAACAGCTCCGATACCTAAGAACCAGAGGTATCAAATTACTGAGAATAGGATCTAGGGCCGTTCAAAGTACCTATACTTAGGTAATTGGAACCCCACTAACATGGATTACTCTTGTATTTTCAGGTACTCTCAAGTAACTGGAGGATGAAATTTAGTAATATGCTACACACACTGGACTCTTGGAGCCATGCTGCCCTCACATAAATATTGCACTGCAGTAATATCAACATACAGGGATTATTTGGTGTAGGAACTACAATATATTATATCAGAAGTTATATATTTAACATCAGACCAAGATAAATCCCAGTAGCATCTGTTAGCATCACATAAGGGTGACAGCAATTTCATGTGGAAATGATGAAATCGATTGGCCCATGGTCACCTCCAACATGTATGACTATTCTGCCACTGAGACATACTAATCATTTGGGTAGATTAGATACCATTGCTACAGACTGCAATACTGAGACATCAGCAAAATGTAAAATGAGATTCAAGCCAAAGGCAACCATCCCATGTGCTCCAGTCAAGCTTACTTGTGGACCCCAGTGATTCCAGATGCTTCCAGATCCCCCTGAAGCCCAGTACAGTGCTTTCAGATTCTTTAACAGAATTTGCAGGTGCCCATAACATTGTCTGCAGTGGTGGAGATGAAATCAGGATGCAATCAAATTTGACTCATCGAATGGTCAGATTGTGAAACAGCTGAAACCTCTGTAGAGATCTGCAGGAGCTGCTGATACATTGAGTATAGGGCTGCAGCAACACCAAAACTTGTATTCTTGTGGCACAGTTTCTGAGGGTCCCTCAGACCATGTCATCTATCATATTGGACATTGTTTATATATTTGTTTTACAATCACAAGAAGATTCACAATATTATAATAATGCTTAAAGTCTTTATTTCAAGCTGCCTGCATATAATACATATACAGTTGATCTGGAAGTAGATGGTGCATGATGACAATCCTAATGGCACCTGGAGTCTTCAATTGAATGAACTTATAGATACACATGGAGATGTTGAACAAGGAAGTATAGTAATGCACTAGGAAGCACAGAATGAGTGAACTCACAGATGCATTTGAATGCTGCAATCAAGTAGGTTTGGAGATACCCTTGGAGGCTATAACTGAGGTAGTATAGAGATGCACTTGGAGAGTGAGATAATTTGAACTCAGAGATGCACTTGGAGGCCCAGATTCTGTGATGCTAGAGTTGTTCTTGGAGGCAACAATTGAGCCAGATTAGAGAAAGGCTTGGTTACCATAAACATGAGAACTACAAAATGCATCAGAGGGCAATGGTTGAGTTCACTTACAGATACAGATGCCAGCCGGAAATGAGCAAGGTACAGGATGTTAGGTGTTTTCCCTTAGCAGTGGTAATACCACAGTGATATGAATGCAGCACATATATCCAAAACCATTTGACTAATGATACATAACACTTATCGATCAGCAGCACTTTGCAGGCTAGTTATGTAATTCTATCGCTGTTTACACATAAACCACATGTCGGTTCATTAGGTCATCCTACATGGGTCCTGGCATATTAACCTATAATGATGCAATTATGTCGCCATAACTAGAGGATTATCTAAGATTGCTAGCAGGGCACAAGATTATGAACCACACTGACTATATGTTATCGAGTGGGACAACACCCAGTTAGGTTGCGACTAAACAGATTAACGGGTACAGCAGACGACACACAACAAATGAGTAAGAGGAACCTTGAAGCCCCTCTCCAGAGGAATGGGGATACCATGAAATACATCGCGGTCATGAAGCAGGCGAGACTAAACTGTACTGCAAGTATGGGATTGTCAGGGGGGTACTTATATGCTAAGTGTTGGTACTTAGGTATGGCCCTAGATCCTATATTTTAACCTGAATGCTTCTTCTTGGGAAAGGGCGCTGTTCCTTTCTCCGTTCATCTCCACCGGAAGCAGTCAGTATTCTTCTGACTCCTTTTTCAATCTCACGGCTAGGCACAACATTCACACTTCCCGGCGGCCTTCCTTCGTTTGAACTCTGACTCATTGATTCCTTCTGTTTGATTATGATGGTTTCTTTTTGATTTATCGATCTTCTTTTGGCAAAATCCCTTACTGACTTTCAAGGACCTCGTAGCGATTTCTGTTCTCTCAAGTTTAGATTGTTGCAAATATTCCTCGCAGTTAGCTAAGATCTTATCGTGAGTATTACCCTCCAAAGTTTCACACTCCTTCGCTTCAGCTTCGCTGCTATGCTCTATCATTGTTTGGATATAGATTGCTTGGTCCGGGTGAACGTGCAGCTTCTCTATATCTATAGGTACTGGTAATTGCTGAGATTCCTTAGTCCTTGACTTAAGATTATCGATATATATAACCAGTCTTTGTTGTAATCCAGTAATCGAGGAGAGCCACCGGACACACTGAGCTACAAAGATGTACTGATTATTCCTTGCGAAGGAAATATCTTTTTGAGTGCGTATACGATAATGTTGTTGTCGTTCTCAAAGGTAATTGTCCTTCGGATGATATCTTCTATCAAAGGTGCGGGGCTGCCGCTACAGAAAGCTAATGAATTATATATATATATAATGACAGGTATAGGTATCATAAAAACGCAATAATAAATAATGGGTTTCTTTCGCTGGTAGGTATTGCTCATTGTTTCGCTGCTAGAGCTTGTTCTTTTAATTGCCGGAGTAATGTGATCTCTTATATAGAAACTTCTCGAGTTGTTACGCATGCGCACACATATTTCTTTTCCATGATTTTGGTAGCAACGTGCTTTGCGGCTTACATTCATGACACATCTGTTTGCTCGCTTTGGCAAAAACCAGATTTCCAAATCAACGCACATGGTATAGTTTGCCACGAATCCCAAAGGTTAACGTGTTCATGCAGTTGAGGTATTAAAGGTTTATGCTCCCAATAAGAATCAGGCCACAATTGCACGATATCATATATCAGATCATAACTTCAACTTAGACATCTTGCTCTCTTATGGTTCGGTAATTGGAACACGTATCCAACATAGTTGATACGCGCTTTCAGATAATGAATACTATAGTATCATTGCCTCATAGATTTACTTGGCGACCCACCGACACATATGCCAATTTAGATTTAATGACATGCACCTCCTCGCATTTGAATGGGACATTCTTGCAGGTGCCCATCTGACACACACCAATGTGCGGGGATGCTTCAGGCCTCATTTCAACAGCCAATGTCATAATCTCTCAGTCACACCATGCTCAGGCCAAGACTATTCTCTTTAACCGTGGAGTGCCCGAGTTGTTCTGCTCTAACATGAGATTGGCTCGAGATCCCTCATACTTGCATGTGGCTAATGACTGCCTAGTCTGCGGTACAAACTCCTTTGTTTTACCCAATCAGACATATCCCGCTAGTATCGAGTGAATGAATCTGGTTGAAAACAACACGCTTGGCAGGATGGTAATCCTTTCGATCAGGCAGTGTTGTTGCTTCATCAAATCAGCTGCCGCAGCGTATGCTTCAATGAATCCACTAGAGGTCGTCACTCTTCTATTCAATCAGGAAGTATTCCACTCTTACCCTGCTAAAGGTAATCGTGACTGAACGTTCTGAAGATGCCTAGGGTAGGTGTTATGCATGACGTATAACCCGGAGGTTACTGTCAAGTGCCCATCATTGGTTATCTCAGGTTACATAGACACTGTTAGGAGAGAACCCCTAACAGGGATTATTGCCACTGGCTGATAATAAGATACCGGATGGGAACCTACTTATGGGTTTCAGTGAGTATGCATCGCAACTTAAAGCGGGTGTTATAATCTATGTTGGCAAAGTATCGGTTGATAGCCAATTGAATCTCTGACGCAGTTGCTGAATACACAGATTACTGTAAGGTATTAATCCAATTGAGATAACTACTGACTGGCTATGTGTCATCAGATGTTCCAACTGCGGAACAAACGACAGCAAGATGTCCAAGTTGAAGTTATATGCGGGTACTATATTTGACTACTATCTTGCAGAGGATGAGCCCAAGCATTGGGAGAGTATTTGATAAAACTACTCAAGCTCGAACACAATAACCAAAGGGAAGTGTGCTCGGATTTGAAGACTACGAATTCAGTGTTGATGTCATTGTAGGAATCTAGTTCAGATGTGATCTTACCAAGAAGACTTGACTTTAAAGAGTTCACATTCATATCGCGATGAACAGAACAAGCTCTAGCAACAAACAGTCTGAAACCTACCAGTAAATGAAGTATCTGAAAAATTATTAAGTTTTTACAATATATATTTTATACAGAATCATTTGAGTTAAGGTGGTTTCCCCTACCCCAATGACATTGAAATTCAAATGAGAGACTAATATCTTTGATGATACCCTCCAGAGAGTAATCAACTTCTGTCAGGAACACAATTATATATTTGCCACTCAAAGTATTTGGTTTCTATGATCATTGTGGGGATTACAATCTACAATGATATATTATATCAATCAACGGAATTTGGTTCTAGCAATATCATATTCGAGGTTATCATCATAATCACAAGACATTAGAAGGCAGTCTTTCGCCATAGACATCAGAAACAGCATCACATACAAAGTATTCCAGACGATGTCACTGATCCAATACTTCAAACCCCCACAGGACAAATTAATCCATTACCAATATCAAAAGCTCAACTGAAGAAAGAACAACATACCAATTAGCAGTTACAACAATTACATCACTAAAGGAATTAATATCAAGGGCCATGCTAAGTATATTTACTAGCATGAATGCATCCCCCTGCAATTGAACTCACCTGGAGACCAAGATTGAGTGAGTTCGGAGTTGCACTTGGAGGGTAACATTGAGTGCACACAGACATGGAATTTGTGGTAAAGATGGTATATACCTACAGATGAACCTGGAGGTCAAGATTGAGCAGATTTTGATATGCAGTGGAACAACATCAATGTGTACACTGCAGAACACATCAGCAAAAAGTGAAATTGCTTTCTGAAAATGGACCGCACGCACTGATCATTCTCCAAATTATCCACAAATAATCCGACAGACTTATTTGCAATCTTCAACCATGCTTCGAAGCGTTCAATGATGTGATCACGTGGTCCAAACATCTCAAAACATGTTGAGTCATTTAGGCTAATTTATTGCCCTTGTTTCTTTCACGTTGGTCCTCTAGATTTTAATCGTTTCGACAGTATTTTCAACTGTTCCATTGATTTCAAGATTATTCTTAACTATTTAATCCTATGAGACATCGATTATACACAAGCTTGCACAACTCCCATTACATAAATTAAGACAGCCAGAGTAAACACCCATCAGATTTCTATATATTACTGCAATGATTTCTTCAAGCATCGAGTTGAATAATCTTCATCTAGAACAGATTGAAAGCATTCAAGTCAATCGTGTTGCTCAAGTACCACTGTGAGCTATCTGGCTACGGCTGCTGCGGAAGTAGGTGTATAGCCCCTTGAATCGTACTTATAGGGATGATATAAGTGTTTATGAGACCGAAAAGAGCCTTACAACGGTAGCTTCCATTGTGCAAGGGTTGCATCGGAGGTTGATGCCTCTCCTCCACAATCACCATACCAGCAGTCTGACGTCTCAGCCCTGTTGCAACCATCTGAACCAAGGCAAGCAGCCCTTGAATGCTCAATTTTGCATCCTCGACGCCAAAAAGAAACTTCAACCTGCGGGAATGCGTCCCACAGTCGACTTAAAGTGGCTATCCAGCCTCTTCCCTATCCAGAGAAGCACTGTAATATTTCTTGGTCGCTTATGCTTTCTCCACGTTGTAGACCCTGTGCAATGAACCATATGAACTGCTTGCTTGTCGCATGGAACAGGCATCGCCGGAATTGGTAATGCGTTGTACCGAATGTATTTTGCATTGTTGAGACGACTCAAACACTGATCATGATCAACGTAGTCTGTGAAGTCGGCAAATCTCGTGAAACACCAGGCAAGGTGATTCTGCAGCTCCCCTTTTCGCATTGCACACCATGTGGCCAAGTCATCAAGGGTCTTGATTTCTGGTCGTGGGTTTTTCATCATATGCTTGAAAGGTGCTTTTGTTAGAGGAATATCATCATTGTGACGTTGTTTTAAAGTGTTTGCATTCAACTCTCGATACTGAAACATTTCGTTTTGGGCTTTCGTTCACCCAATCAGGCAGGCGGCCTCATAACGATCCAATTGTTGGTATGCTTGTTTAAGATCCCTCATCGATTGTTCTGGGAGTTTGGAGCATACATTGAAGAGGTTGCCAACCTGGCGGATATGGTCAGAGAAGTGGTTCAGGAGATGTATTGTCACATAGTTGAAATCCAATTCGTCGGCAAGATGTTGTGCAATTTCTAACTTGATCTGCGTTTTATAATCATCAACGAGACAGTGCATTGCAGCAGCAGAGTGATTGCTCCAAGCGGGGTCACTCTCCCGTTCCTCCTGTTTGTCCAAAGTAAGCTACTTTTTAAGGCGGCCGAGACCTTCTTTGTAGATATATTTGCGTGGAATCGACTGACAACATCCTTGTGACAATGAAACTCCTCCAGATAATTCTCCATGTACTCGATCTTAGCCTCAGTATGGTTCCGATACTGTGCCATAAGGTGAAAATACACTAAGTTCTTGACGCACAACAGTGCCTCTGTGGAGGGAATGCTTCTGCTCACTGAGGGGTTTAAAAGAGTGGCCGCAAAAACTGGAACAATCACATGCCTGAGTGCATTCATCTCCATACTACTCCAGGGCGACACCTTGCTATATGGCTTGTTGAAATGAGCGAAGCCAGAATATTAAGACATCGTCGCGGAGAGCTGGTTGAATTTGTCGATCCTGGAATGTTATTCGAGGAAGGACGCTACCCAGTACATCAAATGTTTAAGCATACCGAGATACACTATATGAAGAATATTGCATAGCATAATAGTTGTCAGAGAAATGCATTTCATAATCCTGAAGATGCCTTCCCAGGTTCCAGCTGCTCGATCTTCCAGATATTGTTTTGCTTTCCGACAATTGGTCTCATGTCCCTGGGTCATGACTACCATCTTGTGGATGTATAGCCGATAGTCTCTGAAATTGTGGCAATGATGAATTCCCTTCCCCAAATGACGATTTTGGGGCTTTGCACACAGGGCACTGGGGCTGCTTGATTGAATGCAAGTGAATGTTTTCGAACTAGTCAGCCGTCCATGCACAGATGACAGGATAACATTGCCACATCTGACCGTCTGCACAAAGCATAAGCATTCAAGAATTGAATAGCGCATCGAGAGAATGAAAAATGAGCTCTAAAACCTGTCTTACAATCTCACAATTGTGGATTTGTTGTTCCTTCAAAGTAGTTGGTTTCCCATGCCCTTTAAAGTGATTTTTTGGAGGAACGGGAAGAAGGGAAACAAGGATTCTTGCCTGATTCAAAGACTTTAATCTAATCATCATATCGATATTTCCAATACTCAAATAGACTGGATATTCATTCTTGTAGCCTGAATAGTTTGTAAGATGGGTCCGGTTTTAACTGCCGAATAAAGGGACAATCGTAGCTCCAAGCGGCCACTATAGCTAATGAAGTATTCAAAATCATCCTAGCTATGACAAAATTCAACTGCATCAGCAAAATGTAAATCGATCCGGAAGCCACCCGCTGTTACAGGCGTGTTTACCCTAAGTAACTCAAGTAAGTATCTGTTGACACTGAGGTAAGTACTTGGTCCACGGCCGTAGATCCTAAACCTCTTCGTCGGAATTCAAAGGGAGATGATTTCTTTGATACTTCTTGCCCTTTGAAAAACCGGCTGTTCCTTTATCCGTTTTAATAGGCCAGATGCAGTCCTTGACCCAATGGTTGCCTTTCCTTTCGCTTGGTCAGGCACAGTGCAAACACTCGCCTGCTGACCTCCTTCTTCCTATTTCGCAGAACTCTATTCCCTCTGTGTGGGAATGTAGTTTTAATTTGCCTGCCTTCTTTAGCGCCTTCTTCGTAGATCTCAATGGGTTGATGCGGCCGGTCCTAGTCTTAGATAACTGGTCAATCTGCTTCTGCTTATGGAACTCATTCCTTTCCTTCCGGGATGTCTGAATGAACTGCTCAGTGTTCCTGACAATCTGCAGTAGCAGAACAGGTTCTGAGTCATCAAGCTCTGAACAGCTGATATCGTGGATCATTGATTGAGTCTGGCTTATTCTATCGGGATGAATATTGCCAGGTACTGAATCCGACCTGCAATCCCCTTGGACGTCTCGAGGTATTGTAGATACTCTTTTCCTGCGATAACTTGTATCGATTTGGTTAGACATATTCTTCTCCAGATATTCAATCTTCCGTGATGCGATCCCACATCTGATATCAAGGTTATCGATATGAATGGCCAATCCTTGCATAAGTCCAATAATTGACACTAGCCACCAAACACTCTGGGCTATGAAGATGTACTGATGTTGTCTAGCGTGAGATATGATCTTTTCCAGAACGTACACAATAACATCGTTATCGTTCTCAAAGGTAAGGGTCATAAGTATTCTTTCGTCAGCATAAGCTGCGGGGCTGCCGCTACACAAAGCTAATTGATTCTTAGGTATCGAATAATAGGTATATGTATCATAAAAACGCAATAATAAATAAGGATATTTCTCTGCTGTTAGGTATCATCCTTGCTTTTTCGTTCTCAAATCCGATGTCCCCTTTTCTTTCTGTACAACATGATCTCTTTATAGTCTTCTGGATCCCCTTATCAGACTATGATTAAATCCCTCAATGATAGCCACGTATCTGTGGGTCTTATATTTAGATTGCGCCTTGGTAGAGGTGGCCACGAATCCCACTGGTCATCGTGTTCATGCATGATATCATATCGCTCATTAATCAGAACATTTCTTCACCTTTGACATCTCGCATTATCTTGAGTTTATTCGGTAGTTGATTACAGGCTTAATGGTTACCACTCCATGCTGTAACAACATAGATCATGACACGTATTATACGTTGCGATCTATACTCATGCAATTCAATGCAAGGTGTTCGCATCTGGCTTAGCCAAAAGTCATAAATCCCTCAGTTACGTCATGCTTGGGTGGAGGCGAGTCCTCTACACCGGGGTATGCCGCAACTTTAACCAACCCGTTACGGAGAGGGAGGATTAGAGCGCCCTTACTTGCATTAACTACCAACTGCCGCGCATGATACCCATGTATGTCCTGCAGCGTATGCAGGAATGAATGAAGCCCCAAGCGGTTCTCGGCTTACTCCGACTGATTCTGCTTAAACACTTCTCGTGACTAATATGAACCCCCGCTAAAGGCGATATTTCTGGACTACGTGAAAGACTCGGTACAGTATGTACTTTCCTAGTCCTGTTCAAGTACCATTATCACTGCTAAGGGAGAACCCCTAACACCGGCAGTCCTCCCAGACACTCCGGGCGACCTCACTAGTACTTCTAAGTAATACCAGATGCTCCCAGGCCTCCCTGCAGCTATGCAATGTGCTCTCAGACTCTGCAAGAGCATTCCCAGGTGCTTCTAAAAGCACCAGTAGTTATGGAGGTTCATTCAGGATGCTACAAGATTTGACTTCTAGAATAGTCAAACTTTTCAGCTACTGAGACCTCGGCGCAGATCTGCGGGAGACTTCGACAGAAGCTGAGACTGCTGAGCAGCTCTGCGGAAGACTTGGTGCCATATTCTCACAGCAGTGGTTCTTATATAACGACAAGGTATTTTGTCTTATAATATTTGTCTTTGTTACAGTCACAAGATTTGCTACATCACAATATGGCCTGCATTATTTAAGTCACTCTATATAGATACATATGGTCGATCAGGCCGCAGATGGTACTCGAGCATAATTGGAGGAGTGTTAGGGGGGTTCCAATGACCTATGTATAGATACTTTGAACAGCCCTAGATCCTATCCTGGAAATAACTTCTTGGGTTATTGTAAATACGTAGGAACCGGCACAATTCCTTTACTTTTCCGAATACTCCTACGGCAACCTAAAGTCATATGGGCTCCTTTCGTATCCTGGGGCCATGCGCAGCGATGACACTCTCCTGCATTCTTTCGTCGTCTCAACTCAGGCTCCTCAATTCCTAGTGTCTGCTGTCTATAGGTTTTTCTTAGTTTCCGTCTTTTGAGTACTCCAGACCTTAATTTCCAGGGAAGCTGTTGACTGTTCTTCAAGCTTTGTTCCACAATAATCTTCCGGTCAATCTTGGATTGACGTAAGAACTCCTCGCAATTGTGAAACACCTGGTCGTGTTTTTGATCCTGGGAGGTATTCGAGTATTCTGACTCTGCCTTGCTAGATTCTCTGATATCGCAACTGATATAATCCTCCTGATTCAAACCTGATAACTCAATCTGAGATACCCTCCCAGAATGAACTCTGGCGGTATCAGTAGCGCTATCTGCCGGCGCCAAATATAATTCTGACCTAATCTGGAGGTTATTGATATGGACTACTAGTCCCTTCTCTAATAGAACGCTCAATGCCAACAACCAAACGCACTGTCCAACGAAGAGGTACCGATGCATCCTGGCGTAACATATGATTTTTTCGGGAGTGTAAACAACTATGTCATTATCATTATCGAAGGTAATAGTCATCAATAATACTTTTAATCAAAGGTGCGGGGCTGCCGCTACAGAAAGCTAATAAATTTTATATGTGTAAAATAGGTATAGGTATCATAAAAACTTAATAATAAATAAAGGTTTTCTTCCGCTGGTAGGTATCATTGTCTGTCTCGCTGCTAGAGCTTCTCTTCTCATTGCCGGGACAATGTCACCTCTTTATAAAAACTTAATCGGGATGTTACGCATGTACACCAATACTTCGTTTCCATGATTTTGATAGCAAAGTGCTTTGCGTCTTACATTTTAAATGAATGAGCATGGTTGAGATTGCCACGTATCCCCAAAGTTAACGTGTTCATGCAGCTGAGGTATTAAAGCGTTACGCTCCTGACCATAATCAGGCCACAACCGCACAATATCATATTACAGATCATAACTTCAACTTGGACATTTCACTCTCATATGGTTCGGTAATCAGGAACAGCTGCCCATATAGCGACAGTGTCTTCGAGCAAATCAATACTGTAGTATGATTGCATCGTAGATTTGCATGGCGGCCAACTAGTACTATGCCAATGTAGATTAAATGACGTGCACATCTGTCAGTGCTTCTTGCAGTTGCGATACCGCCACAACCCGATGTGCGGGGATGCTTCAGACCTCATATCATCAGTCAACATCGTAACCCCTCAGTCACATCCAGCTTAGCCCGTGACTATTCCCTTTGGCCGGGGAGTGCCCAGTGCTCCAGACTAACATAAGAGACTGGTCTTAAGATCCCACGTAATAGCTTAGGCTTACAACTGCCGTGCCTGCAGGTCGAGGTAATCCTCAGTATGATCAGACATAATCCCGGCGAATCTGGAAAATGAATCTGGTTGAAAACAACAGGCTCGGCCGGAGGAAGCTCCATTCAATCTGGAAGTGTTGCTGCATCATCAAAAATAAATCTGCTAAGCCGAGGCTTATCCAATCGAGACGTGTCCTACTCATACCCCGCTAACGGTATTCCTAACTCCAATATCTGGGCATGCCTAGAGCAGGCGTTATGCAAGCCATATGAACCGAGGTCCACTGACAAGTACCCATCATTGGATATCCCAGGTTAGATAAACACTGTCAAGGGAGAACCCCTAACAAGCCTCATATCGGTGCGTCATAAATTCAGATTTTGCCTTGGTAGAGGCCGCCACGAATCCCACTGGTCATCATGTTCATGCATGATATCATATCGCTCATTAATCAGACCATTCCTTCACCTTTGACATCTCGCATTATCTTGAGTTTATTCGGTAGCTGACTACAGGCTTAATGGTTACCACTCCATGCTGTAACAACGTAGATCATAACACGTATTATACTTTGCGATCCGTACTCATGCAATTCAATGCAAGGTGTTCGCTTCCGGCTTGGCCAAATGTCATAAATCCCGCAGTTACGTCATGCTTGGGTGGAGGCGAGTCCTCTACACTGGGGTGTGCCGCATATTTACACAACCCGTTACGGAGAAGGAGAATTAGAGCCCGCTTACTTGCATTAACTAACAACTGCCGTGCATGATACCCATGCATGTCCCGCAGAGTATCCAGGAATGAAAGAAGCCCTAAGCGGTTCTCGGCGTACTCTGACTGATCCTGCTTGAACACTTCTCGTGACTAATATGAACCCCTGCTAAAGGGCATATTACTGGCTTTACTTGAAAGACTCGGTACGGTATGTACTTTCCTAGTCCTGTTCAAGTACCATTATCACTGCCAAGGGAGAACCCCTAACAATTCTTGATGAATACCTGGAACACACTACATACTAAGAGCTACCAACAGAGGGTGTATGAAAACATTCTTGCTACAGTCAAGCGTCAGATCCCACAGGTGTGGAACCCAACACCTGCTGAGTTCATCAGCAGGGAAGCTGCATTGGATGGCAATGTTGTCCTTCCTGACTATTTGACCTCCGAAGTCGTGCTTGAGGACAAGGAATTTGGAAGCACTGACTGCAACAACCGAATAGATAACAATTGTACCGATGACAGACTGTGTATCTCGATTCCTGGGGGCAGCCAGGATTTGATGATGAGGTCAAAATGGACAGAGCGATGCCATCTCCACCCCCAGCCAGTGACGAGGCATGATAACTGACCTTGAGAGGTTTGGCCGGGGAACCAGAGGTGTCAATGTGTATGAGGGTGGCAATGGAGGCGATGCGGATCCGCATGAGAAGGAAGAAGAACCGCAAGCCGATGATAGATCAACTCAGAATTTGGGTGACTGAGGGCATAGTACTTGAGCCTGAGGGCATAGTACCAGAGAGTGTGAAGATTGGACAGTATATTGCGGACATGTAAAATAAGATAATCGCACACCAAATGCAATGGCAAGCAATGTATCTGAAGCAAAGAATGTATTGTAATAGGTGACAACATTTCAAAGTTAAACATATACATAAGGAGAGTACCGCATCCAGTCTATAGCAATAACGGGGAACTGAAATTTGGCACTCGTCCGGACAAAGGCATAAGTAGTGCGAGGCGTTACATAATCAGCTACAGTGTAACTGAAGCATGTGTGAACAACGTAACACAAGTGTCATTCTGATATTATCTTAACCGCCTCAGGGCTAGTTAGAAATATGACTCGTCGCGTGGGCGACAGGTCGCGTGTGATTCTCCATCCGAATGTTCGATGTTCTGTCAGAGCTGTCAGAGCAGTCAGGATCACCTGGGTGTCCCTGACAGAAACTCAGTTTGATCCTGATGTGTGTAAGTGATAAAATTCAGTTTACAAAGTTCTTTTGTATATCCTTTGATTGAGATACCATTCATTAAACTCTTCAGCTTGGAATACAGTACTTCTGCACTACGTATTTGCAATATAGTTATATTTACAAAATCTACAGAAATACCATAATATTGATTTATTATGTGATAACACAAAAGAATTTTTGTATGACAATTTGCCAGCCAACTCACTTCTTTGTTTCTCTCCCAGCGACTTTTCAAAAATTTCTAAAATACATGGAAAGTGGAATAGTTGACTGTTGTGGGATTTCACTTGGGAGATTATAGTATTACATAGACCAAAGAGGATATTTCTGTTACTGGGGTGCTTAATCCCAATAATCAATACAATATTTATGAAGAGTAAGTACAGCTGCCTATCTTGAACACTCTTTATTTCCACCTCTTATCCTAAGACTGAACAATTAGGCCTTAACCTTCCAAGAGCTCACATATCTATTCTATCCCAATGAATGCTTCGTATTTCCCACCTGAGAATCATTGCTCTCTGCAGTGTAACCACTTTTTGAAAAATTCTTTTGATGGTAACAACCCGGTAGTGAGATGCCGATGTAACATGTGCCCACTATTGAATGAATCTGTGAAACTGTATACCACAAGAGAGATATGAATTAAAAGTTGTTCTTCCAACTGAATTATGAGATTGCCAAAGAGGTTGATGTTCCTCTGGATTGTATATTGAGATTGTGTCAAGCTGCAACCTGACATACAGGGATTGATTCCGAAGATGTTTGAGTGAAGCAATTGTAAAGTATGTAGATAGAATTCTTAATAATATTTTAAGATTATTATCGGTGTTCTGATTGCTGACTGTGGATTGATGATTGTGCTACTGATCTGATTGCCGGAGCAATCCCATCTCTTTATAATTGTCTTTGAGGGTCTGTGAATGCATTCTTCGACACAATGACTCCATTGCCTATGATAGCTTTATTGCGGTTACATCGCGGCAACTCTGTATGCGCCCGGTAATGACTGCCATGCATACAAATAGGTTATCACGTCCCTGCAGATGAGCTATTAAAGCACTACGCTCCTGATAAACATCGGCGTCATCAACTGCATGATATAATGTCAGACAATGTGTCGGATGGAACCTGAACTTAGACATCGTACAATCCGTTTTCTTAATAGTTGAAACATTAAGAGATCTTAGTTAGCAGTGCTTAGTATGAATTAATACCTCATGATAAAGGCTATTTGGCTTCAGTCATATACATCATCAGCCAACAACCAGTACTATGTCGATACAGTATTTGACGCATCAGCTTGTAGTTAATATCGAGACTGATGTTGCAATGAATACTAACTGAAAACAAAGAGCAGGGATGCTTCCAGACTCATGTCTTCCGCCAACGTCCTTATTCCCGCAGTAACGTCATGCTTGGGCCAAGACTGTTTTCTCTCGCTGGGGAGTACCCTGGTGGTTCTTATGGCCTGAGGCGATACACTGAAAGTCCAGTATCCTCACATAGTGGCTATTGATTGCTGAGTCTCTGTGTCGGGGTGATCCCCATTGCAATCAGACATGTCCTACTAGTTTCCATGATCCTAAATGTGGTTCAAAATTATGCGCATGGCTGAAACAAGCTTCCCCGCTATGGCAACATAACTGCATCATCCTATGTGAATCTGCAAATCAACCTGTCTTGCTTATTCAATCAACATGTGACCAAAGTATCATCCCTCTAAAGATTTCTTGGCTGGATTACTACATGATGTCAACAATGGGTGTTGCGCATTCACGTGACTATACCAAAAGTAACTCAATGATATGCATTTGTATAACTATCGCAAGTACCATTATCACTGTTAAGGGGAAACCTCTAACCATTTCATGACTATTCTGCCATGAAAATTCCTGTATTAAGTTGCACCAGAGTGAGATTTGTATTTTATCAGTCTATTATGTTAACCTATGTGAAATGAGTTCCATACATTAACATATTGATTACAGTCTTATATTCAACTATCACAGTATCCATTTGAACTAGACGAATTGTTACCATGACAGAAGCAAGTGTGGGATGTGACATAGCTAGGGTTATCAGGACCTCCAAATAGCAATGGGAAACTGTGTTTATTCGCATTAACTCATATCCTTTATGTTGTTTCAAAATCATGACAGAATGGTTGTTTTCATTTGTTCCCACCCTCTCATCTAGTGTATTCCTCAAAAACAAGCTTAGCGGCAATCTGACAATACAGTTCTCAGTCAGCAATTTGAATATAATACTTACTAACCAGGATGTAAAGATGTCACCAAACTCTATTTTCGCAGCCACTACTTTGCCTGGCATATCTCAATCCTTAACCAATCTTATCACAATGAATCATGGAACTCAAATATGCTGCTTTGTAACCTTATTTTCAAGTAGATCCAGAATTGACTACTTGTTGGAATGTACTCTGCAATCTATCAATTTGCAAATCTAGCAGCTATTGAAAATCTTGACCACCCTATAAAGTTACATATATCAAACTCAATTGTTAATTGTTTCAAGATCTGTACTCAATACTGACATTGTCTTATCTAAAGCATAAACCACTGTACAGGTTAGTTAGTATGAAATCTCACTTGTACACTAGTCTGATCCTAATGATCAATTTCAGTTGGTTAGCTTGATATTGGATACATGGGCTTATACTATCATACTTTCTAACATATATTACATTGTTAGGTATTTCACTGAGAAGTATTGGAATCAATAAGGATATCTGGAATCAAATCGTTTCAACTTGTTCAATTTAATCTTATATTAATTCTACTTCTATTCTCTTACATGCTATTCTCCACATCCTCCACTATTCCATTTTCCACTGAACACTTCAAAGTATATGTATTGTAAAAACCAGCTACATATTACAAACCATAATAATATTGCAAGGAAATGCCTCTACTGGTCCAAATGTATCCTCTGCTCTTACATTCGCAGCAACTATAATCATTTCTACCAAAAATACATTGACATTTGACTAAAGTTTGAACTGATGTGTATGGGCAATGATTCAGTTATGTGAGATTATGCCATGTTCAGGTTAATTTCTCAATCGCGTAGCTGCCTACAATTCAATCAGCACTGGGCCCAATGCCTCCCACTTCCAGGTGAGCATGTACAAATCTGCAAGATTGTTAAGCACTTTTGGGGTACTGTCTAGTTTCACAAATCATTTAAACTGACCCAGGTGCCTCATATCAGTGTATGAGGCATCAAGTGACTGCCTGGATTTACTATTTCTCTCAGCGATCTCGGTCTATCACATTACAACTCTGAATGAAGTGATTTGCAACTCTGGGTGTTTACAACTCAGCTGCATGTCTGGGTGCTTTCCCATAACAGTCATCAGCTGCTTGTTGCCTTACTTCATTTTTTCCTTCAATTTCCCAAGCTCACTTGTACATTTCTTTCAAAACATCTTGATTTTTCATCACCAAATTCATTCTATCAGGCTAATCATTTCGAATGGCAGCCGGTTCTTGTATATTACTATCTAGTCTTCAAATGTAATCAAGCTATGTTGGGATCCACTTTACGATAGTTGAGATTGGTTTATTTACCAAATTATAGTTCGACAGATTTTCTCCCATGAAAAGTAATATATACTTTGCATTACATATTGCATAGGGCAATGTTAGCCTTACTAAACATTTTGGATAGTTTTCTAAGGAAGAATATAATATGATTCAAATGAATTGGGACTTAGCTTTTACCACTTGTCCAGTCTATTAAATTATTACTTCCAATATCTGCATTTAATTCATTATGGTACAACTCTTCAAATGTGGGCAATTGGACAATTGCTAAAATATCAATACTCTATGGTGGCATAGCTGACTGGAATCTGTATATCTGGCAGCTTATGGGGTTTCTCTATTACGAGGGTATTTAAGTCCCAATAATCAATTCAACCTTTATTAGACTAAATATAGCCGCTTATATCCTTCTCCTTTCTTTCTTGTCTTGCCAGATTCAATCTCTTATTCCTCTAAGAATATGAGCTTACCACTCTCCCTCGTCTGTCCAAAGTGGCTTTCCAGACAACACTTCGAAGGGTAAAAATCCAGTAGTGGCCTACCAGTGCACCTCGTACCAGATCCAGTCGATAATAGCTGATTACAACACTGTGTGGGAGATGTGTGTTTAACCCCGCTCGTTGTAGTAGCTAATGAGTTTACCGAAAGTGGTGATGACCTTGTTGTGTGTGTACTGAGAATGTGTCAGTTGCCACGAACTCATATAACGTGTATTTACAAAGGTGAATAAAGGAAGTAATTTTGAATGAGGTAGATAGAATACTTAATAATATTTTAAGGTGTTCTTCTCTGGTAATGTCTGACTGTGGATTGCTGCTAGAGCTTGGTTCTTTTCATCGTCGAGGATGATGTGAGCTATTTATGATCGGTTCCTCGGGTCAAGCTTGCCTATGGATGTCCATTATAACATCATGATTGTTTAATAGCTTTTCTCCGACAAAAACTGATGTACCTTATCAATTGTGCCACGAGTTCCCATTGGTTATCATGTTCATGCTCGAGTGATATTATGACTTCACGCCATCAGTAACCTATCCTCAGGATCAGGATATCAAACGCACATGGTCACAGCTCATAACTTCGTTTTCGACATTTTGCTTCCCATTCATTCAGTAGTTGGAACATCTGACAACCTTGGTCTTATCAATGCTTATCGCAATAGATTTCAATAGCTTGTGACTCTTCAATGTGTTGCCCTTTAATTTCGCTATTCGGCATTCCATCAGAGATTTAATCGGTGACCGAGCGATTCACTCACAGAGGAGATTATGACATTACAACCTCGTATTACTTAAGAGTATGACATTGCAATGCATTCGGTTTTAACTGAATAAGCCTGTTTGCTTCTGGCCTCTTATCTTCAGCCAATGAGATTAATCCCTCACACACTGCATGCTTAGCTCTCGACCTTCCATAGACTGGGGAGTATCACAAATGATTCTCACTGCTTAGGGTGTAAGCTTACAGATCTCTCTTACTCAGATTTTGGATTATCATTTGCTGCACACGGAATTCTGGGCAATTGCACCTCAACTATGTGTCATCCCCCTAGACAAGGTTTAATATGTGTGGCCAATAATTATGTATGCTGCAGAAGGTTTTTCACTTCCCAGTTAAGTTAACATAATTGGGTCATCATAGTGGAATCTGCTAGCGCAACCGTAGTCATCACTAATTGATCGACATGTTGCTTAAATGGAATTCTGCACAGAATCATTTGACTGAGAAACATGTTCGCGTAATTGCAGCTAGGTGTTTTGCATATGACCATCCCCATTGATTTGTCACATGTACCTGCTTCATTCAAACATGTATCATTACTGCTGCTACAGGATCACCCGAAGCAGTCTCACCAGTGTACTTTAGGATGGTGCTGTTACTGGGGTAACAACACTTCTGACAATATCCTTGTCGGCTTGTATATGTACTTAGTGCGTACAGCTGTAGATCCTATTTCCAATTTGCAACGTATTCCGTTATCGTATCTTTAGGAATCGACTGCAGATACCTCCACTGCTTATTGTTCAAAGCCTTCGCTGGCTTTGCAATAACCTTCCCTGATCTTGTCCTGGATAGTTGATCCTTTAACTTCTGCTTATTAAACCTTTTCCTTTCTTTGTTTGATTGGTTTAGGAATTTTTTGGTTTCCTTCACCACCTGAGACTGCCGATCGAACTTCGGGCTTCCCGGCTTGAATTCACTATCGTCGGAAGGTACCGAGCAGACCTGGGATACTCTATCCGGATGGATCTTTCCCAACGTAATATTGGATCTTGAATCCTCTTGAAGATCTCGAGGAATAGCCGAAACTTCTTGGGATTGCCTATCATCTCGTTCGTGACGATCTGGTTGATATTCGTCCTGCTCGTCCGAGTCTTTTGGAAGATTATCTACCGATCCGCGTGTTGAGATATTGCTTCGTTCTTGGAGGTTGTCAATATAGATAATCAATCCTTTATCCAGCCCGATAATCGAAGCTAGCCACCAGACACACTGCGCCACGAAGATTTGTTGTGTTCTTCTGGCGTATGCTATAATCTTCTCAAGAGCGTATACTATAATGTCGTTATCGCTTTCGAAGGTAATAGTCACAAATAAGATAGAACTTCCTTAGAGTGCGGGGCTGCTGCTACACAAAGCTAATAGATTCTGGGTATAGATATAATAGATATAGGTATCATAAAAACGCAATAATAAATAAGGATCTTTCTCCGCTGGTAGGTATCGTCTTTTCTCTCGCTGTTCAAGCTTGCCTTCTTCATTGCCGGAACAATGTGATCTCTTTATAGCCAGTGCCCTACTACCTTCGGCCCAAATCCTTGACACATAGCTATGATTAAATCCCTCAACTGATAGCCACTTATCTGTGGGTCTTATTGGCGCTGCCCGGTAGATATCCTTGCGACTTATTTGCGGGAGCCTGCCGGATGTGCTCGCGCATCCCCATAGGAGACACGTATCAGTTCCTTCATTAATCAGACCATAACTTCAACTTAGACATCTCGCTCCGATAGGTGGTAGTCGGTAGTTGGAACGTGGCCCCCTGCCACATCTCTCCTTTGATATCATCTCCGGTAGTTCATAGTCTTATGCCGTCAATATAACTGCTATGCCAACGTGGAACTTATGCGCGCTAATCTAGAGGCCGAAGCCCCGGATACGCCATTGCGAAACCAACTCCTCAACTCAATGCCGGATGTCCGCTCTAGGCTGCTTGCCAACACCATATTCCCTCAGTCCTTTGTGCGTAGGTGTTCATTAACCCGGGCGTGCTGCACATTCAATTAAGAAAACTGCAGAACCCTTTTAATCACGACTGCCGTGTATTTCCATACAACTGCATAGTATCCAAGAGTGAATCTGGCCGGAAACAACAAGCACAACGGGACGTACCTGGCTGTTGCTGCATCGTCAAATCAGCTGCCGCAGCACTTCGCTTTCAATGACTCCGCTAAGCCGTAACGACTTATCCAATCGAGATGTGCTTAACATGTCCCCGCTAAAGGATCACGCCACATGGTGATAACGCCTTGGGTTTTACTGAACCATTAACACTGCTAGGAGCGAACCCCTAACAGGTGCTGGGGGCGCAGATCTAAACTATAGTAGCCAAATGGGTGAATTGTTGTACAGTAATATTTAGGAAAGTCTAGATACACCTTATGATTATAGGCTATGGCCTGAAAACTACACAGCAGGGGATTTCTGATTTCCATCATAACTGACTTGGGGGAATATGTATCATTGTCAAAATTGTCCATTCTTAGGGCATACAGTAATTGCACCAGCAACTGGTTATAATGTGGAATTCTTGTTCAATGAGACAGCAAGGTATTACAGGGAAGCAGCTGACAACAGTGGCTATAACGAAATGTAATTTATAAAGGTTGCGGATGAAACTGATTTGTCTATTGCCCGATTGGACTCTCTGGGTTCAGGGTATTGAAAATGTCATCCCGAGATGACTCTACATCATTATTCAGATATTGTTGCAAGCAAATCAATCAAGCCACCAATCTAAGCTATATTGGCAGTTTTCTGTACAGACTGGCTTATTGTCATGTTTTGTAAGCCAGATGGTGGTTAACAAATGTGGAAGGAATTTGTATGACAGAATATATTGTAGAAGCGTTGATTTCACAACCGGTATGGCTAGCATTGTGCGGGACAATATGCTTATATATCGCTTTATGTTCTAGTGAACAATCATGTTTCATTACACCTCTGATATATGCAATCTTCGAGTAGGAGTGCTCCCTTAGCAGAAGTACTGGTACATAGTAAACTACGATGTGAATACATTGATATTAACCTGGTGACCAATGCCTAACACCAATTTGTAACATCACGATGTTTGCCAGTCAAGTAATCCTTATCAGGATTTCACTTGAGCCAGATGTTGATTAATTAGTAATGTGTTGTATATCAGCTAGCTGATTCACATGAGATGATGCAGCAATGTTGCCATAGCCAGGATGTCTAAATCAAGAGATGTCAGAAGTGGGTATAGTTATCAACCACCTCTAGAATACCAAATCTAAAAAGATATTGTGCAGAATACCTTGGGCTTCCCAAATCGTAGGGGATTACCCTTAGCAGCGATAGTGGTACTTGAATAATCAATGGGGTTCAAGCCACAGAGTTACTCAAGGTCTAGTCACATTGTTTGCATAACGCCTACTCTCAGACTTCTCAAGTGAGTCTGTTATTTGGCCTTTAGCAGAATTACACATGACTTGTGTGTTGATTGATTAAGTACTAGAGCTTAGCAGATTCACTTGTCATGATGCAGCTATGTTGCCATTACTGGGAAGATAAGGCTTCACTTGGCTTCAGCAGTGCATATAGTTTTCAACCACATTCATTTACTCTGATACTGCCAGGACATGTCTGATTGGAATGCAGATTACCCCGACACACAGACAGAGCAGTTGATAGCCAATATGCAAGTACGTGGGACATATAGCTTCTCACCTCAGGCGATGAGAACAACAAGGGTACTCCCGGGCCACAGAGAATGGTATTGGCCTAAGTATCGTGTGACTGAGAGATTAACAGCATCCGCGGAAGATATGAGCGGAGCTGCGATCCTGATTTTTGATTTGTGTCGGTATGCATCACAACCCAAAAAGGGGTGTCATAATGTACATCGGTAGAGTTGTGGTTGGTCACCATGTAACAATAATAATATTACAACTATGATGCAAAGCAAAATAACCAATGTGGCAAAACATTTAATTGGTATTAAAGCACTGCTAGCTATGTTTGGCTGATATTCCAATTTCTGTACTAAACGAGTGGCAAGATGTCAAAGTTGAAGTTGTGATCTTATGCATTGTTTAATTACTATCGATATGATGATGGCCATATGTGGGGAAGTAACTTTTCCAAAAAACCATTCTCCAACAGGATAACCTAAGGAATCGGTGGCTGATAAGATTGGCTGGTAATTAAGTAAAGACATTATGGTCGGAAGATAGTTCTCAGGGAGTTTCATGTTGTGAACCTTGCTATACCGTGATTACATTGTTCTAGCAATGAGAAGAATAAGCTCTAGCAGCACACAGTCAGAAACCTACCAGGGAAAAAAGAATGTACAATATTATTGCATTTTTAGAATACCTATACATACATATTAGTAGTTAAATACATCTATTTTCTTTAGTAGCGGCAACCCCGCTCTGATCAATGAGCATTACATTAGAGCATTAAGCGGAGGTAATATTGTTGGTCTTCGGGAAATTGAACCATAAGTTTCACGACGGATAGTATCTGTTTGCAGCACAGTGCATTTGGTGGATATCTCCATTAGTGACAGTACAACAAGTGCTAGTCAATTATATAGACCACCGAACTTTCCCATCGACAACCCTAGCAGACACCGAAATAATGATTCGGAGCCAGGTTCGGCATGATGAATCCTGTTTCATCACCTCGAATACGCTTACTCAATCAGTCCTAACCGCAGTCTGCAATAATGATCTCAATAATTCTACTCAAGAGATATTTGCAATACCTCAGAATATCTAAAGGCAGCTCTTTGAAGAAAAGTTTGAGAAGTATTCAAATGGGGATGGAGTACCTTATCAGTGTTAGGGGATCTCACCTGAACTGCGATAATGGTACTTGCGATAGGTTAGATAAATACATGTCACTGAGTTACTCTGGGTCTAGTCACGTGATATGCATAACACGTATTTATGACATCGCATGGAAGGCAGTCTCATGTCCTTAACCAGGAACACATGACGTTCGCGTGTCGATTGGATAAGTTTCGGCTTGGTGGATTCACTTAAGATGATGCAATCATGGTGCCTGAGCTGAGATACATTGTATTGGCCGTGCACATAGCTTCCAACCACATTCTTTAGACCTGATACTAGCGGGGCTTGTCATCACAGACGCAGCAGTCGATAGTCAATATGTGTGAACGAGGGATCTCCGACTTATCGCCTGCAGGGATAACAGATATTGGGGTACTCCCCGGCCGCAGAGAAAAGTCTTGCCCTAAGAATGACTTCACTGAGGGAATTATGACGTTGGCTGATGATAAGAGGCCTGAAGCAACCCGGCTCGTTGGTTTGAGTGAGTATGCATTGCAACGTCAGACTCGTATGTGATACGAGCTGACGCGTTAAGTTCCACATTGGCATAGCATCGGTTGATCGCCGATTAAATATATGACGCAAGCCGAATAGCTTTAGGGCGAGGCATTTAATTGGGATAAGCACTACCAACCAGGGTTGGTAGATGTTCCAACTGCTGGCTCAATGTAAGGGCGCGTATGCTTGCGTTCGGCCTCATAGGTATACGTATGGTAATTATTGGAATACGGTTGCAAACGTGGATGCGAGTGATATTAGATGTAGATGTATAGGTAAGATTATCGCTAGAGATCTAAGGCTCATGGCGAGCCGACTATATAGAATGGCCGTTACCCGGCCCGGGTCACGTGCCGCCGTGACATTATCCCCCTCTTTAGGCGCAGACCTCCTGGGCTGCATAAACCGTACAAGAGAAAGGAAAGGAAACCAAAGGAAAGCATTGAACAATCATGCCACGTACGTACTCGTACAGACTCAAAAGTCCCGCTACCGATTAGTAGCGTTCAGGGTGACCTTTCGGCGGATCCGGCGCACGGGGAAACTCCACCTCCCATTGACTGAGATCCGGAGGTGGTAAAACCCGTGCCGACGCCATTTATCCCGGGCCGAGATCCAAAGAAGTAACAAAGTATGGAGAAGAGAAGAGAAGAGAAGAGAAGCAGAAGAAAGGAACGCCCAATTGATAACTTCCTCCAGTCCTGAGTTCCGAAACTCTATTGACCAATTTCCTCCGCTCCCGAGTCTCGGACCTCAATTCCTCCGTATCACCACTCCCAAACTCATACAGCATCCGACCTGCCATCCAGTACCTCACTCGTAGTTCGTGTATCTCGCCGTAGGTCATTGTCGGAATTCGTCAGGGTGGTAGAGCTTCCGCTCATGACTTGGCATCGATGCGAGCTTCCGCTGCCGGCATCGGTCGTAGCCGTCGATTGTATACGTCAATTGCATTGTGTGCAGTCTGGTCTCATTCGTCGACATCTAACACGTAAGCTTCTGTAAATGGTTATACTTACCAAGTTGAAGCGCGCGAGCGCTGTCTGAGCTCTGTGCAGTGCTTCCGCATGCTCTGTAGAATATATCGTGCAGCCATCGGTAAGTGGCATTGACTCGGTAATTGTCTTTGGAAGTCCGCTTCGGTGACCATCTGATCGACTTCATGGTTGCTCTCGATAGGCCGCTTCAGTAGAATCTTGGTCGACTTGGTAGACTTGCCTCTTGGCGTACTCTTGACTTGTCGGTAGGACTTCTTGGTAGACTTGTCGGTGCGTGTCTCGGCAGACTGCTTCCAGGTGGGCTTTTGACTTGTCGGTTGGACTTCTTTGTAGCCTTGTCGGTGCATGTCTCGGTAGACTGCCTCCCGGTGGGCTTTTGACTTGTCGGTAGGACTTGATCGTGTAGACACCGCTATCTCTCTCTTTTGAAATTTCGTTGCTCCGTCGACGACTTCTCCATCATATTGATTGTCGATAGCCATCGTGGCTCGGTAGCAGTGTAACTTCGATCTCCAAATTGATAATGGGATTCATTGGTGATTCGGGATTGTAATTGTCATCTCTGATTCGACATGTAATTCTGTTCAGACTATCTTCCTTCGGGTTCCGTCGTCCTTTCTGGTATGAGACGTCCCAATGCGCTCAATCTCGACGTCATTGCAACGGCTATGCCTCGTCGTGACTTGTTCTGCCTGTTGACTTACTGTCGTGTGAGGAGTCCCAATGCGCTCAATCTCGACGTCATTTGCAACGGCGCCTCGTGTTGACTTTGGGCAATGATGTGAGCTTTTGCTCCTGGCATCGTCATAGCCGTCGGTTCTCATATGTGACTCTCGCTGGTGATCATTTGAGGGTGGTAGAATTCGCCAATTGCATCGGCGAGGGCGGTATATCATTGATCCATATCTAACACATAAGCTTCACAGTAGGTAGTCATACCCACCGCGATAGGAGTGTGCCTCTGCTCTCGGAAAGCCGCTTTGCCTATGAGGATTCCGGCATCTCTTGATTCGGCATGTGGTAGGGTCTCGGTGGACCGCTTCTCGGTTGAAGTCATTCGGATGATAGCTTCGGTGCGTTCTTGGTCAACTTTTCTTGGCCATCTGTAGAAGGCTTCGGTAGAATATCCGTTGACTTCTCAGTAGTCATTGGGTAGAATCGATCCGCATTCTGTTCGGTATGCCATTCGGTAAGCGTCTCGGTCAGTGGCTTGGTACGGTAAGGCTCACGGTAATCCTCTCGACCTCCATGTGAAGTCCTTCGGTAGTGATATCCGTCGCTGTGAGATCTCCGTGATCGTCTCCTGGTAGTTATCGCGACTGTCTCTTGTGATGCCATTCGGTAGACTATTCGGTACGCTCGGTGGTCATTTTCGATCTCCTTCGGGACCAATTTGGTAGCCATGTTGCAGTCGTTTGGTATCCCGTTCGGCACGGATCAGGCTCGTTTGACTTGTCATCTCTCTGGTGCATTTACAGGTCTGCTGGACGTCCGTCGTATGCTAGGTGAACTTATCGTCTTAGATCGCGGGGTGCGCTCGCTGGCTCTCCTTGGGGGTGCTTGTCGATTCATCTGTAGGTGTGCTTGCCATCACTGGACTTCGTGCACTTATCGTCGTTCTCTGAGTCCACTAGTCGATTCATGTCCAGGTGCACCTGCCGCCGCTAGCCTTCTCAATTGGTGACTGGATCATCCGGTGCATCGTTCCTGTACTTCCGGGACAGTAATTGTTTGCGGTAGGGGTTGCGATTCCGGTACAGTCATCCGATTCTTTTAAATGTCGTTGCTCCGCCGGCGACTAATCTCAAATGGCTTCGTAGGGAACATCGATTGGAAGGGCTTGATTCGGAAGTCAAATTGCAGTTGTCAATAGTCATCGTAGTTGTGTAGCTCGGGATCGCCGAGTCTGAGTCGGGATCTCATTCGGGAGTATTCTCGGTGATGTAACTTCGAAACAGATATGGCATTGTATTCCGTATTGTAATCGTCATTGTATTCGGCATTGTATTCGGCATTGTAATCGGCATTGTAATCGGCATTGTAATCGGCATTGTAATCGGCATTGTAATCTCTGCCGTACGGCACTTGATTTGGTCTCTTGAATAGTAGGCGGGATTGTACTCGGTACGGCAAGGCCGTCGGTACGTATATCTGCTTCTCCACATTCAATTGCTAGTCTCGTAGGCCGTCATCGAAATTTAGTATATTAGGTAGGGTAGAATGCCACATAACTTCGAGTATGTCGCCATAGTCAAAGATTGATTGTCATCCATCTCCGAGCATCTCCGGGAGGGGCATATTGACGCTCGTCAGTCCAATTCACAGTCTCAATGATAGCTTCTTGCAGGGACATCGTGCCCGGGCTTCCAATTGCTTCATAAGTCTTCGGCGTTCCAAAATGCGCTGTTCACTCTCAATTCTCATTCGTCTGTCGAGAATATCTCCGAACTGCTCCATCTATGTTAGCCAAAAAATCATGAAAGGATGGAAGCGGTGGAAGGGAATATCCAGGAGGCCTTGTCATTAATGGTTCACCCACACAGGAGCCAAGCCCCGCCGTCCGGTCACTCCCTTCGGGTCTCGGTGAGCCGATAGCAGACATTCAAGTCTCTCCTCGGAGGGGCTCTTCTGCCGCAACTACCGCCGCTGCTCTCTGCTCGTCGCGTCCAGCGCTTGGGTCTGTATTCTCACCTGGTGAATCCAGAGTGATGCCTTCCAAAATCGCTCACAGCAGCCCTATGCATTCCCCAGTCTGTCGGGCAAATGCTATGACGACTTCAATGCTACTTAGAAGATCGTCGAATGCGGTTGCTCCAAGTGTCTGTATACCCGGACCGCGCCCCAGAAGCTTGTCTTGACGTTATCATTTTCGGCTTCTGAAACCTTCGATGCCACTGCCGTAGTCATCGGTGTCATTTCCTCCACTCCACTCGCTCTCGGTGATCGCAGGGAGTCAATCGAGCCCAGTCGAGGTCAAGATTTTGTGTGTGGAACCATGGTAAGCCACGTACTAAGTCGTGTGCACACATTGGCACGACTAGCACGACTGATTTGTATACTGGTGCGAGATAGTCCAAGTACTAGACTGTGATCCGCATCTTCCGGTGTCCTTTGCATGTTGCATCACACCTCCGGTCATGGCGAGGGTGGTGATGAGTGCCGCCTGATGTGATATCCCGAGTCGCTTGAGAAGCCTCGGTGTCATAAAGATGCTGGTTGCGCCGCAGTCGATAAGAGCCCGTACGCGTTGCATCTCGCCATTTCTGTCTGGTATTTGTACTTCTTGAACTATGTTTGCCGAATAGATATTGACTAAACATTGTCCTCCAGAGTCGCCATTAGTGCCTGTGCCGCCAATAGTTTTTGCTAGCTGAGTGTCAAAGGATCATTGGGGCTTGATTTGTTGATTGCCGCCTCGATTGTTCATAATACTTGTGTTCTGAGAGGTAATCATTGTCATCATTGTCATTGTAGTCGTCGTAGTCGTCGTAGGCGGTCTGCGGAATTGTGTCGGTCTTTCACCCTAAACGCACTTCACGCTGCGCAGTGTATGGCCGCTATAAGTTCGCTTCAATCGAGGGAAAGCTTCTCATCCTCAATGTCCTTCAATCGTAGGGTGTCTTCTGCGTAAGTGCACTTCGCTTGTCTAGACGTTCGTGGCGGTAAGAGTGCGTCAATCGTAGGGTGTCTCCGCCGTAAGTGCACTTCTTTCGTGCAGGATCCTCCTCCGTAGGTATGAGTAGCCGTAGGTTGGCCGTAGAATGCTTCTGGAAGTGGGCTTCTTCGAGGTTGCTAGAGCTGTAGGTGTAAACGCAAATTGGGATAGGTGCACTTTGCTCAATTGGAAGAAATGTAGTCGTAACTGTGCTGACTCGTAAATCGTCTCTGACTGCGCTCTTGGTTCTCAATATGGCCGCATTCAGGGGTAAGGTCGCTCCGTCCATTGTAGGTGCTTCGGCTGGTGATCGCGCTCAATTGATCGTGTCCTGTACTCGTGATCATCGTCTTCACTGTCGGTGATGCGCCTTGTGCGCCAATTGCTCTCTGACCGCTCTAGGTTTCCGCCGTGAATTGACGCGTTCAGGGGTGCAGTCGTGACTTCTCCGGTGTCCGATAGTCGTTTGCAGCCATTGGAAGTAATCGATGTCGTCTTGAACTCATCTGGATCGATCGTCTGAGATGTTTGTCATTGGGTAGGTGGTGTCCTGCACTCGGGATAATAATCGTCTTCATTGCCGGTGACGCGCCTTGTGCGCCAATTGGTCTCTGCGATGTGCTCCGCTGCCATCAGAGGCTCAATTGAATGATGGAGCCGTCAACGCTTCGTGCTTCGCAGTAATGATGCATCGATATCCCATTTGAAGGGCGGTATTCTGAATTGTTGACTGCGTGCTGTCGCGGGCCGGAAAAGGGGTAAAATCGTCAACTCGTAATCCCGTGAGCGAAACGTATCCGTTTACTGAAAAAGCGATAATAGTGTAAGGGCGTGTATGCCTGCGTTCGGCCTCATTGGTATACGTATGGTAATTATTGGAGTACGGTTGCAAACGTGGATGCGAGTGATATTAGATGTAGATGTATAGGTAAGATTATCGCTAGTGCTCTAAGGCTCGTGGCGAGCCGACTATATAGAATGGCCGTTACCCGGCCCGGGTCACGTGCCGCCGTGACACTCAAAGGATTGCGAGATATCTAAGTTCAAGTTTCATTTGACACATTGTCTGACATGATACTGTGAGCTGGAAGGCCTGATTCTCATCAGGAGCAGAATGGTTTAATACCTCAGCTGCATGAGAACGATAACCTACTGGGAAGCATGGCGCTTTATCGCCGGGCGCATAATGTTACCGCGATAATGCTATCATGAGCATTGTCGTCATTGCATCGAAGTATGGCCATACAAACCATCGAACACGACCCTAAAGAGAAGGTATCGTCCCAGCGATGAGAGAGGAAGTATCAGCAGGAATCCACAGTCAACAGTCTGAACACCGAAGACGATCTCAAAATATTATTAAGAATTCTATCTATACTTTTAAAAACAATTGCATCCTTCATAAATACACATGACTGGGCCTTTTCTTCCTGAACATCATTTTACACCTGCCGAGTATGCACTGCGACAGAAAGTGGAGAGTTTCGGCAATTCTCTTTCTTTATTGGAATAGCACCGTTCAACCGACATCTACCAGGTGGTTTTTCATTTCTGCGAACTCGAGGATATCGGGCACCTGGTGTTACGCTATCTGAACACCGGTACATTAGCATTGGCGGAATTTTCTGAGGACTGGTTGTTCCACAGCGAGGTTTGATTTTCATCTAGCTAGGAGACGGCCATTGGAGAAGGTTCGATTTGGAAGCTCTTGCCAGATGCGGGCAAGAGGTTGAGTTTCAGGAAGAAACAAGTAGAGAAAGAGCAAATAGATAGGCGGTTGTACTTAGTTCAATAAATGATGTATTGATTATTGGGATTAAGCACCCCTGTATATGTATAATATTCTATGTGCTCTACGCTGTATCTGATTGAGGATTATATGACACCAGAACTGCTACACTTATATCAGGAACTCTATAAGATTGGAGCATATTTTATATGATACCCAAATGATCCCAAACTACATCTGATCGTTATCGATATACCAACGCTCAGCCATACATATGAGTTTTGAGTGCCAGAAGTGCGAAGACAACTTCTGTTGCAATTATTTGGGTGAGAGGACTTGCAGCGAAAGTTGCCGAAGACAGAATTGCTTCTGTGTCAGCTGCCAATTATACAATATAGAGGAAAAAAGCCCGGCAGTAATCTGTCAACATTGTAGGTTTCTTTCAGAGTGCTATGCCTCCAAATATTTAGGCAAGATAAACGGAAGGGCTTCATATATTCTGCAGAGGCACTGCATAGATCATTGTCAACTAGAAAATTGTCCTCACAGAGACGAAGCGACAGTCGAGTTAAATAGACTCATTCTGGCACCTGATTATAGTCACCTAATCAGCAATGGCAACCCCCAGGCGCAGGCTGACATGGAAGAACAGCGCATTGGCACCCAGTGGGTCTCGTGTAGAAAAGCCTCGGTCGCCAGCGGGGAAGGAAATCCAGTCATGGGTATGAGAGTACCCGAGGCGGATAGAGCCAGCCTGGCTGGAATACCAGCAGATGAAGGCAATAGAGTTCCCAGAAGAGGCAGAGCTATGCCAAGGGGAGTTGGAAATGCCAGATGCCAGTTCCAACTTAGTGCAAAAACAATGGTCGAAACTCGCGCAGCAAGTCATCCATATAATACAAGCTTGCAACAATGAAAAAGTGTATCAGCAAAATGTATTTTACTCGCTGGGAGCCTCCAGGAGTGTCTGAGAGGTTGTGGTGTGTAAACTTAGAAGCATCAATTTCAGGAGAGTATCAGACCCTAGGAGGGCATTCCGGCAGACCTTCGGAGTAACTGGGATCTCTGATGACTGGGACGGGAGCACCATGGGAGCGGTTGTGAAACGTTTGGGAGCACCTGGGACTGTCGCCGAACCAATGCGGGAATCCAAACTAACTCTGAGAGATGCTGGGTTCTTATGGATATTCATTCGAAAGACTGCAGGCGTTATCTGAGATTCTCTGGATGTACACAAGCAATGTCGACGTATGATGCATAGATTATTGTTCATTATCAACCTCTAAATCATACTATAGTACCCAGCATCTCATCAACATTCTATTATTTGCATCGCTACATTAAGGACGAACCAAAGAAAATGGCGAGTGATTCAAAAATGAAAGTAGGTAAACTAGAAACAATAACCTGACTAAGCGATAGGAATGATATCAATCGAACATAGTCTCAATGTCATCCACCAAATCTTCCATCTCATCAGGGCCGACAAACGCAGGAACACACAATTCATCAACGGCACAAAGTAGTTGGAGGCGCTCCTTATATTTCCGAATGATTGGGGCCTGGCTAGTGGGTGAAATTGAATTCCAATTTTGTTTGGCTCGATTTGTAATATCTAAAAGGGTTGGAATTGAGGTTAGAATGCAGTGAATCAAAATGGAGTTTGAAAGGCAATATGATGAATTCGGGGGAAAAAGAGGAGTGCCTGATGTCGTGTGAGGTGATCAAGGGGAGTGTTGATGGTGATGCAGAATGAAATTGGGGGGCGCAAATCCAGGCCAAGGAGCGCCGACGGGGATTGAGGAGCGCCTATGCAGCGGAGCAGCCCATTCAGGCTGAGCAGCGCCAAAAGGGGAGGGAAGTAAAGAGTCTGGAATGAAATAGAGGCGCTCCTAATCGAGGTGGAGGAGGGGATTGAGGAGCGCGGACAGAAAAGGCAATATGGAGTGCTGAATGAAATATCGCAGCACCAATCCAGACTGCGGAGCGCCAACGGGGATTGAGGAGCACCGACGGGAATTGAGGAGCGCTGACGGGGATTGAGGAGCGCCTTCTATAGGGGATGAGCACCTTGGGGGGGGGGGGGGGTGGTATGAAGCAGCCCCACCGTGTGTAATTTGAATTTGATGAGTGCAATGGATTCGCCAGAAATGCAATCTGTCACCGTGGAAGGGCAAAATTTACCTCGATATCCATCTTGAGAAAATATAACTGTAACTTTCTTTGCAGTGGCATGCTCAGACAGCGCACAATGAATAGCTGCAGCCACGAGCGCTAATTTCTATGGTGTTACAAGTTGAAAGAGCTGCGATGTGGTTGGTTGTCGCCCCAAGTTAATGGCGGTGAAAAAAAACTGATGGTAGATTAGGTCAAGCACTTCGATCCGCGTGAACCAAGACTTCTTATCATCGATGACCTTCGAGAGCTAAGCATCGTCAAACAGGATCTCCTTAATTTGGATTCAAAGCTCAGTCTCAGATCCTAAATCCAACCGGTAACTACGGATAATAGTTCGATGAGCTCCACCTGCTAAGCGCCCTCGAATGGTACTAATCTTGAGTTTTAACTATGTATGATTCAAGGTTTAGTATCATCATAAGTCCAATCGAGGAGCAGAAAACAGAATATACACTTACAGCTTCTCGGGTATGCAGATCGATTTTAAGAGACGGACCACCGGGCAATTGACACACAGATGGAGTACCTACAGGTGCACCTGCTAATGCCCGCTGTTGATCCTGGGCTTCAATTGCTAGTTTCCAAGCTTCGTCAACCATCGAGTACATCTCATCGGAAATGATAGGCCAGGGTGTCTTTGTGAATACGATTGCCTCCATGAACCATTTCGCTACCTCAAAAGCAGCCTTTTGGTGTTGAGGAACGTTGTGATCTCCACCGGCCTTTGGTTGAGGAACATTCTGGTCTCCTCCGGCCTTGGCAGGCGGCAGCGCCTGTACAATGTCAGACTCGCGTGATATGTTGATGACTGACTTTTGGGGTTTGAGCAATGGGGATGCTATCGCCCCGCCTGGATGTGGTAGATTTGGAAGTGGAGCGCGGCCAATGACAGTATCTGCATGGCTCTGTTTCTTTGGCAGTGGAACCCTTGTAGTTCGTATTGTGTAATCACGGCGCCCCTGGTCTAGATGTAGGACCTCTTGCCGGATGTCCAAATCGTCTTCTTCGATATCGGATGACACGGTAGACTCTGCAGGGTCTTCACATTTGTCATTGCTGATCTCCCAATCGATATGGTCATCATGCTGCTTCATCACAATTATAGCCCGGACATTAGTTATCTCGAACACTATACTCGAAGGCTGGGTTGGATGTTCAAACATTTGATTGGCAATGAAGATTGGCTGTCTTCTGTAATGCACGTGCAAGTGCTCTCTCAAGGTGTGCTTCTGGATTCTTCTGTGAATAGTGATTCCTCACCTGGCTGGCCGTTTGATGAAGTGAAGTTGGGAATGTAGAGGGAAGTGTATAAGGGTAAATATAGTATGAAGGTTAATAGAATAACGGGAAAACAGGGCAACACAGTAACATAAGGTCGAGCAGGATACAATTTGAGGCGTGACTGGAAAGAGTCCGGAAGACATGTCCGCGGATTATATTTAAATTGCTGATGCTAGTTCTTTGTTGCGACTTAGGAAGTGTCAGGTGCACTGGATTAGATGGATTCTTCTTGCCCCCAATTCCGATATGTTAGCACTCGTATCGAAGTACGCTATTGATGCAAGAATTGGAGATTGGTCTAAGCCAACATACCTAGAATTGAACAAGACGCACCTGAACAACTCGAGACATTAACATGGTTGTATCGCTATCTAACTCTCAGGACCGGACATGGGAGACTGAGAAATGGGTTGATCATTATTGCCCCTGTATATGACTCCGCCCAAGGTAGTTCCTTATGCCTCTAGTTCGAGCATATGAGTGGTGACCATGTGGCACAGAATTGTCGGTGTGTTGAAGATTCTTGCAGAACTTGGACGGCAGATAGAGTTGGGACCTTGCTGAGTGGCAACAGGTGAAGTTACATGGGTTCAAACTGAGTTTGTTGCGGATAGTTGATAAATATGAATCTCCGAATGCGGTATACCAGTCGGAAGGACACCCTATTTTGATGATATTCTAGTGCTTTAGGATTCTGCAGCAAAGTTAGCAGTCGATTAGGCAATGTCGTGTCCAGAACTTCACTTTCAGCGGTCCCGAGTCTGCTGAATCACAATATGTATGCAGTCAGTGTGAGAGAAGACGGAGGATTTGGGTTAACAAAGGCGAGATTCAATATAGAGGAAGAATGGTAAAGGTACAATCAAGATTCAGGGGAAGTCTAATCGATTCAAGTTGTCGTCAATGCCAAGATTGCTAGCGAATGGGTCATTAATTGTAACTCACATTAGGATGTTGCGCATAATATCTTGTAAGAACGAGATGAATGCGTCATGAGGCTTCATCTGACAGCGGAAAGACCAATAACAGCATGCAGTTCCAGCCAATTGAGGTGCAGCGAGAATTGAATCTGCATGCAGGATACAATCTAATGCAATGGCTGGGATTGTAGGCTCACCTGGCTTTGACAGTTACTTGTACTCTCAGAAACTGCCTTTTCTTAACTCGAGCTTTCATCACGATTTGTACTTCATGCACTCTTTGGATTGGACCTTGCCGGGAATCTGATATTGACTGTTTATGATTTGTTACAAACTTCAGGCGCTAAAGATGTACGGTGGGTGGGAGCTTGCCGGTCACCGATTGAGCCGTTGAGCTGAGACTGGCATTCAGATTCTATCTCGTCGAGCTCTCTTGATGGAAATCGGTTCATAATCTATATTAAGATACGGGTTTCTGGCGGCCCAAAC
>Ga0307514_10000872_pt1 | contig 47651 bp, 36 predicted proteins | sample 16_EM_MG_FD_203088 | JGI IMG/M metagenome (GOLD analysis project Ga0307514, IMG submission 203088) | Populus trichocarpa ectomycorrhiza microbial communities from riparian zone in the Pacific Northwest, United States - 16_EM | ecosystem: Host-associated > Plants > Roots > Unclassified | place...
TAAGAGATGTAACAAGACGTATATATCGGATGAACAACTGCACGCAATGGAGCTCTGTATTTACCATGGTATTAAGGTTCAAGTTGAGGGTTTAGATGGTGAATGCATATCTCAGATGTGTCGATGCACAGCAAGCCAGAGCAGGCGTGGAGGGGATCGACGGAACAACTGGGTGTGGGTAAAGCAACGCCCGGGGAGGTGTTATGGCGCACTGAATGGGCGTCTCCCGTGGCAACTGCAACGACTATTCAAAATCGAACTCCAAAACGAGGATGGAGCTTTCGTTGAGTACTGGTTAGCCCTGGCGCTCACCACAATACCTGAAAACCCGGGTAACTTGGATCCGGTCTTGAAATTTGTACAAGTTAGAAAAGCACCAGCAGCTGTTGCTTTGCAAGTTTTCAGCATGGGAAATATTGTTCGCTGCGCGCATGTAATTCCAAAGATAGCTACTCGTAGTAAGACAGGTGACGGACGGAACGAGCGATGGATTGTTAATAGCCACCTGGATCTGGCGACTTTAAATGATGTGTATAATTAGTAAAGAGAGAATTGCATTTTGCGCGCAGGTAGAAGGAACGCGAGAAGAGATATTCGCAGCGTCACCCATCGCATTGCAATCCCAATGCAAGCGCGTACCCAATGAACCCATTCCGATGTATTGTCACAGTTGGCCACTACGCCAGAGTGATCGATTAAAATAGGAGACCGACAAAACACGAAGAGATAGTGAAACAGCGATCGGAGGGTGATATGCAACGCGACGCGTTGTATTGACGCTGGGTGCAAAGTAATCCACCACCAGAGTGTCTCTGACAGCTCTGACGGAGCGCGTCCACTCTGACGGAGCCATTCCGCCCGAACGGAATATTTTTTTGCTGATGAAGCAGTAACGATATGATATGAATTTTTCCACCTCCCTGTGTACACTCAACTCCAACTTCTACAGTATACCCACTGTACAGGTCTCAAGCCCACCAGTATATCTCTCCCAGTCTCTGGAAGTTGGTACTATTTCTATGGCCAGAGCAATTATTGTCAGCTGAAAAGAAGCTTTCTGCTCAGCTATTTGAATTATTTAAAATCCAATGATGTTACCAAGTTTTGCTCTGATCACAACATGTTCTAGGGAGGAAAGATTGATAAATAGCTCCTATTTCACTTCCAAGTTGCCAATTTACTCCATTGCAAATTCTCCTTATACTACTGTAAAAAAGCATTACAATAAAGGTATTCATCCACAACTACTCACCCAATATTAAAAATATCATGAATGTCATCCTGGGATATGAAAGCAGGTAGAGTTATACACATTTCATGTATATCACATGTTGTTGTCAGAGTGCAACTTGCAGACTTAAATTAGTGGGTTGTTTTTAATTTGAGTTCTTGTGGTTTATACTTGCCACTATCAGCCACTCAGCCACTCAGCCACAGCATTCTGACCAATAAGAATCGAAAAAGACACATTCCGTGTGCTTATATGAATAATGTCAACTTTGTAGTTAAATTCATTATGCATGCACACCACCACTTGCCTAATGAGATTACTGTACTAGTCACAGTGGTTCAGATGTCAGCAGTCAGAATGGAGTGTCTGAAGAAGTTTTTATTGTGGATTTGATTGGTTTTTGACCATTCAGGATTGAAAAAATCTGTCAGCACAAAAAAAGTATCCAAACCACTGTGACTAGTACAGTATCAGATACGTACTTAAGTAGGATCCGCCTGTTTTGACTCTGCAACGCCACAGCTAGGTTTTTTTGCACTGTAGGCGCATGTACCACACTTGGAGATTTGCACCATTGCGAGTTCTTGGCCTGATATTGTAGGCAACAACTCCAGATTTCTGAAGCTAGGACCAGTCACGTGATCGAACCCAAGTGACAGTGTAATAACCCCCGCGTAGCCACAGACAAACGGCTGAGGCCAATCCACCATGGGCTATATTTTCTCTTGTCCAAGTCGTTTCCCAATCGACATCGCTGTATCTAACAGGTAAATGTGCCTGAAAATTGAAATCCAATATGGGTGAAGAAGAAAATATAACATGAATATGAAACAAATCTACGTAGCTACTTATGAGGCACAATGAAGCTCGGCTTGAGCTTCTGTAGACCGGGAACAGCAGTCTTAGTTATACTCTCCTGTGGGTATGTTTGCATTTTCTATCTCTTTTCTCCTCGCCACCTGCCGCCTGGCCTCCTTGGCCTTTCCTTTTCTCTACCTATCACATCACCGTCTCCTCATTTTCCTTCCACTTGCCCTCATAACTCCCCACTTTCCTAATTACCAATCACGAGTACAGGGTTCCCGATGACAGGCTCCTTCCTAACTTTCTTCTGATAGGAATGCACCCAAAAATCTGCTTTGGAGTTAGGAACAAGCAGGGCTACCCATGTGTTGTGAACTTAGCGGGATCGATACCAGTGCCAAGCGGAATGGGATCAGACTCAACATGAGTCTTGCCCTAGTGTCGCTGTCCTATGTGGTAGCTAAACAATCAAAGTACCCCACGAAGTGCTACGTTCACAGGCATCAACACTTGTGAGCACCCGTTAGTGGAGGCCAAAGAAGCTGAAAACCGAGATTCTCTAAGCCTCCAAAGTCTCTGAGACCGAATTCGGAATACCCCCGGATATGATCAGGTGCTCCTTGAGATTGAGTTAATGAAGGCGGATGCTCGCAGGATACCATAAAACTGGACCATCACCCTACCACACCGTACCTTTACATTTCCTCCTTCTCCTTTGCAGTAACGGCGGCACCCTCTACAACTTTAACACCCTCTAGTCGTTGGTGGTAGGCGCCCTGCCATCACCGTCCTCGACGCCACCACGACCACGAACAGCCGGGAGCTCAGTGGCTCTTGTGGAACCGGACGGTCATGATGACGAAGGCCCCGGGTGGGGTGTGGATGTCGAGGCGGTGGATAGGGAATTGCTGGCACGAGCGGGGATGCCGTCAAGGTAATACTTCAGCCTGGTACAACCCAAGAGGGACAGGAGTGTTGTGCAGACGAACAGGATAACGATCGGGAGCCAGATATGAGTGGGGTAGTTTAGGGTGGCTGGGAAGTCGTAGCGATCGTGGTAATCCTCCTAGCGAAGTTAGTATGAGCTCGAGACGACGGAAGGAAGGACCGGTACTTATATCGGTCATCGGGGCGGTAGTGACAGCAGCCAACTTGAGTGAGAGAAGTATAATGATAATGAAAAACATCTGTAATAGTTAGAAATAGTTAGTAGTAGCAGGATTTATCGATCGTAGGAACCGGTACCATGAACATTTTGAGGTCGTTCTGTTGGGAGGAATTTTAGCAAAGTACTTTTCACGTCTCCATGACTGGAAAGGCAGTTGGCAAATATCGGAACCGCTCGAGTTATCGACTAGCTCTACTGTTGGCAGTAGTATCATAGGATTGCTTGAAAGTGTAATAGGAACAAAGAAGCCCAGGGTCTCCAGGATGAAGGTGTTCGGCAGGTCAGGGAACTATGACATTCGATGAATCCTCGGCTGCGTAAAAAGGTGTCATCCACTCCGTATTTCGAGGTTGGTGCTTTAGTATTAATAGATGGCGACCTGTAGAGTAGTACGATCATCAGCGGAAACTTAAATTATGGATGGAAGGAGTAGACCCACGTGCGCCTTTGGTGAATTGTGGTTGTGCGGAAAAAAGAAGCAGGAATTTGGGGGCGGAGTCGAAGAAGTCGGATGAGGGTCGGTCGGATGCGGCTGTAAACAAAGGTCCATGGCCAGATGAATGCCTTACGCTAAAAAGCCATCACCCTCCAGTTCACCTGAAGTCTCTCCGCACTCTACACTGCTCCAGAGAACCAGTTTTTACCATGCAACCCACAACCCGCAACCAGTCCAGAGTCTGTACACAAGAGCACCACCCATAGCCACTCCTTCCTTCCTTCCTCCTTCTTATAGCTTCACTCGGTTCATATCTTTCTCTGCCCTTGTGCTGAATCCGTTAAAATATTTTCTACACTCATGGTTAGTGCAATTTCCAAATAATTCTTGCCCGGTACGAAGAGGAGGAAATGTTTCCCATCTCAATTACGTCATGCAGGGCGGGTCGAAGGGCTCCATATCAAATTATTCCAGATCGTCTACAGAATTTATACCTTCCTTCCAACTGCCAATTCTGTTGTCAAATCTACGGTTCCAAGCCGGGGAGTTGGTGCTGTGTTAAAGCTGGTGGAAATATGTTGACGGACAGTAATAGCACCAAAAGCAGAAGCGTCCGTGATTGCATCGGTGGGGATGCCGCTAATCAATAGCAAATCGGTTTCGGCTATTCTAACCCTCCTGCGGCTGGCTAGTCGAGTTAGGCAGCTGAAGGTTACTAGGATTCAAGTAAGTATATGGCAATCCGTCCACCTTGAGAACTGTAGTTATAAGTAAAGCAGCTTCGAAATTTTCACTTTTATTCATTCTCCAGTGCTGACAGTATCCCTTCACAGCATAATGCCTCCCAAAAACCCCATCGGAACTTGATACATCGATACACCCACTATCTGGGTTCTACGTACTACAATTTCCCGTAAAATCAGATAAATCAAGTCCTACGATTGCGCCTTCTGCTGCATAAGCGAGGTTGACAACCGTCGTAGCATAAGCATAAGATCCGACTGAGTCGTCAGCTTCAGTGTCAAGTACCGTCCCGTCACCTCCGTAACGAAGGGGCGTAGGAGAGATTTTGAACCCTTGGCAAAGATCCTTCTCCCAACGCTTGATTGCTTGTATTACATCTATCAAATATGGTCCATTTTGGGAAGATATATGGAGAAGATGGGCTCGTAGGGCCGAAAGCGCTAGCGAATGACTTGTGTGGGTACCAATTGCACGAAGACGTGTGACGATGCCGTATAATGTGTCATCGAGACAGGACTGCAGAACTCTGCTCAAGTTATGTATTACTCGGGTATTCATGCCTGCTACGCCGTTCCTCAAAGCGTCGAGATATACGGAACGTTCCTTCTTGAGAGAATCTGAATCCTCAGACCACGCATCCAGTACGGATCGCCATTAAACTCACCGAGTATTCGATCTGAAACACCATCTCCGACTTTATACCCGTCCCGAGTCACCAAATCTTCATCCTCATCAACAGTCGTTTCAAGAATCAAGTGCCGACTAATTTCCTTAAAAATACGACTGTCTTTGAACACCCACGATATGCAAAGCCACAACTCGGACGAAGAGGTGATACCAGACAACTGCTGCTCTCGATAAGGACCAATCCAAATTATGCCCCACGGAAGGATGGCTTCGGAGAGGTCGTATTTATCCGCAATCAGAGCTATAGCGTACAACATGTTGAAATCGAGTTCTCTAGGGATATCATTATTTCTGAGATGAAGCAATTTCAAAACTATGAGCATGGCTTCGGGGTTGTCGTCAACCTCCAATTCGAGCTGTGCGTCTGACCGCAACCGTGTGCCCTCGAGAAACATAGACTGGGGTCCTATCATGGCAGAGAACACCGGTGAGGCTAGTGCCAAGCATTTCGACGACACTTTGGCAGACATGGCAGTAACGTCGGCAGTGGAGGGCAATTGGATGGTGACATCGCCGTTGGGGTCGATCGTGATATGGGCAATATTCGCGGTATAATCTTGATCCGACATGTCGTTAGTGACATCTCACGTCTAGATAAGGTTTCCTTTTATGTGCGGGGAAATGGAGTGGGGTCAAGGTGGTTAGTTTCTGTATCTCATTGGCTGTCTGTGAATCCTACTGACTGTTACAGGTTACACAGCCACGTGCAAGGATTTAATCTTAAGGAGATTACCAGGGCAACATTGACTGGACTTGTTGCAGGGTTTCCGATCTTCGAGCCTCACGAAGTGGTGCGTGCGGCTCATCAACAAAGTTTGCAGCAAAAGCAACAGGGATTGACTGGAATAGGATGTCTTTGATGAAGAGCATACATGTAGCCCCAGAAACCAAAACATGAAGAAAATAGGAGTCTATCGACGCCCAAACTTCAGTGAGGTAAGACGGCTTCCGGCTCAGACACGAAGTGATATTCTTGCACACCGAGCGACGACAGATAGGTATCGATAACTTTCGTAATCAGTGTTTAGAGTAACTCGAGACGATTTGTGGTATATGTTGCCTGGTCTTCCAGGATAGTGATTGATTGGCCATGAAATCTTTTATGACTGTAGCCGTGGAGAATGCACATGAGCGCCCTTGCCCGTTCTTTCGTATTGTGCTTTGAGATTTATCTTATTTATATTTCTCATGAGTAATACTGAAGCAGTTGCTATCGCGAATAAAATGAATATGTTTATGATTATACGCTATTCACAGTGCTGATGGTGATGGTACTCAATACGCTCATGATCTGGAGGGGGACCGGCCACTCCCGACGGAAATGACCACCCATTCTCCTCGTCCATCCAGATAGTGTACTGTAAGCTTGTATGAGATGTTCGTATCTTCAAATATAATACAAGTGTTAACTGCAGGATTAGGGTTACAAGAGATTTATATGAAACAAAAGATACTCGGTCCCAAATATTAGCAACTCATGATCAGTAGGAGCAATATTATTCAAGTTATCAAAGTTTAATGTAATTAAGTCATTTTTCGTGAATACAGGGACGAGTTGATTGTAGAGAGATCCTCTGACCATCGTTACCGCTAATACATGAGAAAGGAACACGGTGTGGAGGGACCCACGGCAAAATGGTATGCTTAGTCGGCAAACAATACGGGTTTGGGGGTGTGCACTTTGTCTAGACTAGCGGGGAGTTGCGGTGGGAGAAAACCTCGAGTGTCTTCCGTCTACACACTGCCGACCCAGCTACAAACTTACTCTCTTCCGTCCATCTATCTCTCGCACCTCTACAACCTCCCTCAATCCATGAAGCATCATAGCATAACTTTTTCTCTCCACCTATGCATTCATCCTCTGTGCCCTGCAACAACCTCTATTACTCATCCTCCAGTCCTTTTTCTCGCTACATAGTGTTCGAAAGAGAGAAGGTGAAATACGCAGGGATCTACTAGTGATAAAAGTGGCAGGGATTTTGTAACTGTACATTTTGAAGGTTGAAGTTCCACTGTTTCAACGTCGACGTCGGGTCAAGATCTGAGCGAAGCGTAAACTCCATATGACCTCAAATTCATGAATTGTGGATGTGACTTTAGTGTGAGAATGATCTTATTTTTCAACCTAGGCTTTGTTTTTCTTTCAATGCAGCATCTGTAACTAATACCGAGTGTATCATGTGCCGTACAATCTAAGGAGCTCACGAAGCTATAACTAAAGCCTAGGGAAGCCATCGTGGGCTGCTGGGTTGATGCACAGATTAATGCTACGAAGTGGAGTGGACATTAACTTCTAAAGTTCTTGATCTTGCTTTTGCTTTTGCTGGTCCTAAAAAAGAAAAGAAGTCTGCGACGACTAGTGAGACTAGGAGAGAGTGAAGGTTGGTGGGAGTTTAGATAAGCTTTTTGTTTAGCTTTTCCGGCGTTAGTCTAATCAAATCTAGTTAGTTTATATCGGTGTGGCAGGAAATCGCGGACGCGAGATCGACGACGCACTAACGTTTGGTTCGGGTTACACAATGTCATGGCGGCTATTCTCAATGGTTGCACCAAGAATACCAATGTATGGGACGGCAAAAAGATACCTCAGCAGAACACTGGAGAATTTGAAACAATGTACATAATAAATGCACGCAATGAAAACCCAATTACCATGACCAGAGAAGAGGTGCCCCAAGAGCTGAGACTAAGCCTAACTAGCATTGCATTCCCACATAATTATTGTTCATATACATACAAATAATGCAATCGAGTTGCAAGTTGCTATAATCCGCATCCCATCCCACATATGCACTGACTAAGTCCCATTGAAGTAAAAGATCAAGGCAGAACCGGCAATGCAGATCTGGGTTCGAGTTCGTTGAAGCTAAAACAACTTCTTTCCTAAGAATAGCTAGAAACGTAGTATCCTTCTCTTAGGATCGCGCATACGGATGAGCAACAGCACTAAGAACCCTCTTGAGGAGACTTTGCCCGATCATGAGAGGTCGAGGCCGGAGACCTCTCCATTGACTTGAGAAGTCCCAGTTGAGACTATCAAGTTGCGGTTTGATTAGCATCCGAATGTTTAAAGATAAAATTACATATATAATGGTGTTTACCTGATGCTTTGACTTGGGAAATTGTAAATATTGCCGATCTCGGTATTCTAGCCTAACTTTATCTCCGGTGACCTAGAGAACCCCTGTCGGGGACGCCCATCTGGGATCCAGCATCAACAGCTAAGTATCTAGAGTATTTAGTCGTAATCTTGATCAGATTTGAGAATTCAAAGAAATAAGAGAACGCACTTTATCTTGGTATTTTGCGCGGTTTGAGAACTGAAACCTGGCGCCACCTAAAAACCATAGAAATGGATCCCACTAAGTTCCCCATGTCTCGCTTTTTTCGTGGTAGTTGAAAGCTGTAAAAAAAAGCCTTTGCTGACAGTTTTCAGCTCCCGTAGAGGGATCTAATAAGATTCTTTGATAGATGGATATTCAACGCTATAACGAATGAAGATTTGGACCTATGTACAACCCTTTTAGCATCCAAGTCTCCAATAACAATAATAGAACTCATACATCTTGGTTTTCCTCTTGCAGATCGTAAATGTTGTTACTCTCGGGATTCAGATTCTATCTCCAATAACCTGAAAACTCTGCCAAAACGTACCTCTATGCGATGGATTTTTAACGCGGCGGCGATTAGGGACTTGGATCTAGTCACGACTTTGATTAGCTCAAGCTTTTAACAGGATAAAGAACTCACCCCTTACTCGCTTCGCGGTTTCTTGTTAGTCTTAGGATTGAAGCTTAGCATACTGCACTAGTGCTCGCTAGTTTGGGTAGACATCCAGAGTCCCTAAGCGACGCTCGACAGAATCTCGAATGCTAGGACGACGCGACATGTAGTTTCCCGACACCCCACGAGGAATTTTTTTGAGTACGGGGTGCCAGGCGAGGTGACTTTGGTGGTGCACGCGCACCGACGTCGACGTTAATAGGAATCCACTCTTCGTCGGTGACCCAGACCGGCGCCCGGTCTTAAGAGCCTGGTCGTTGTAGTTCTCAACTCCAGAGTCCAATGAGTATTAACGAGAATTTCGAATGCTTGGGCGGCGCAAAAGACTAGTCTCTCTAGTGGTGCATACGCATACGGCATCTATGTTGAAAGCATCCCCCTGGGTTAGGTGCCAGCCAGTAGGCTGAACTTTCTACTGGATGATCTTGCGAAAGGTTTTGTCGGTGAGCGGCAGAGAAAGCGAAGTCGGCTGGGCTTAATGTGGCATTGGATGCTCGTGCCTTCCTAAACTTAATACTGCCCTGTAGAACCATTGAAGGCCCAACCTAGACTGTCTTCTTCACTAGTGAGAGTGTTCGCTCCCTAGAGGTTGATTTTCTTGCTGTTGGATGCAGGAGCGATAGCTTGAAGGGCATTATGTAATGATTCTATCTTTGGAGTTGGGTAGAATCATTGTATACCTAGGGCGGTTCACACAGGTTTTGCATGAGGGCAGCTAAGGTGTCGGCTCCTCTTTAGATCATCTAGTAGCGCCGCATACTCTGCATCGGGCGTTAAAATTGCACCGGAGATGAGAGTTGTCGACCGAGGAAGCGGAGGACTACCTCTAGGTCGCTGTTAAGCTTCCAACACTGTACGGCATGATGATCTTGAAATTGGCATAACCGCTTTCGGTGATGCAATAGCTGGTGTAACCAAACATGAGATGCTCGACACTGATCTAGACTAGTTAGCGAAAATAAACCACGACTTTGAATCTTTTCAAACACTCACTCTTTGGTGCTGGATGGGAGTTAGTTAGAAAGCTAATAAACACATGCACAAGTGAATGTAACTGGTGGAGTGTCTGTTGACGCAGGTGTGCGTGAGGGTCCAGTAGAATCCCCGACAACCCAATACGACAAAACTTCCGTCGCAAAAGAAAGTTTAAGCGAATGTTTTTGAGAAAGGCAAGGCAAACTGAAGGCTGTAAGTGCCTGGTACGCCGCAAATTCATCCTTCGCAGGGCGGTTTCGGATGTCCTCCAAAGTACTGTTGTCCACGAGAGAAGATGTCTTGAGATGAGAGGCACCTACTTTACTCACCTGCCCAGTGCCTAGCGATTAACATGGGCAAGTTAGAGCGGTTGCGAATTCTTAGCTGGCTATTTCATTGGAGCTCCAGTGGACACCCACGAGGGTGAATACCACAAACGGATATCGACGTGCTGTTGTAACCGAGGAATCTTATGGTTCGCCAAAGGCTGGATGCATCCCTGCCCAAGGAGCAAGCGTTGAGTCGGTTCCAGTGTTTACTATAGCTGGGTCCCCCTTCAGCGTTTCCGCGGTAAACCACTTCCGGAGATAGGAAAGACACCACGAGGCCTGGGCGGGAAAACTGCCCCGCCCATGATCGAACACCTTGAACGGTGATGACAGTTGAGGGGGCCCCAGTAAGGATGGTGGCACCCACCTTCAACGTTAGCTCTATAGAAACCGGTGCCAGGAGAGAGAAATGATACACCTCTGGGCCTGTGGGGAGGTGGGCCTACCCCCTCGCCCATGAACTCTTTGAGCAATGTTGATCGAAGTGGCCTCAGTGTCTTCGCCGATACGACGCTCAGACCCTCCTTTAGCGTTAACTATAAAACTAGCTCTAGAGACTAAAAAGACACCCTCGGGGCTATGGAGAAGTGAGCCTGCTTTCCCGCCTATGAACGCTTTGAACGGTGGTGATCGGGTGGGCAAAACCCTTAACTTGGATATACCGGCTTACCAGTAGACAGCCTGCGAGAAACATAATGTCGGAAAATGCTGAACCCCCCAATGTAGCGGGTTTGGCTGAGGATTTAAATATTTCTTGTATCCATGTAAGCAGGTCCATTTTCGTGGCATTTTTGGCATGTTGCTTGATGCTAAGATAGATTCTGACTTCTTCCTCGGCGTTGGCTGCTTGGTTGGTCATGAGCTCGGCGTGCCAATGTGGTCGTAAATATTCTTAGAGAAAACCGGTCTGCCAATCTATGAGCCAGATCTATAGACGTCAATGTCTCATTCAAGAAGACAGATTAGTAGGGGAGGGAACCTTGTTTAGAGGCAGTCGGGACGAACTCCTTGGCTAAACATGTTTATGGAGAGCTCGACCCATCAGTAGAGAGCAATAATGTCTGAAAAGTAGTGCATAATTAAACGGACGGACTGTGTTGGAGTTGTTTTGTTTTGTCGCGTCATTGCGAGGTAGTTGCTGTTGCCTGGTGGCATGCAGTCCGTGCGAAGCGTACAAGCGAAGAGGAAAGAAACAATGCATTAATATAGGGAATCGTTTCTGGTTGAAGAAGGGTTCAGTGTGGCGGTGCACTATATAACGCCACTGTGGCGTGACCCACAGATTTAAATCAGAACAGATGGCACTTAGAATTGAGGAACAGTGTAGGAATTGCTGAAGATTGCTATCTGATGTTGGAGATGTACGGTACTTGCGGAAAGATGCGGCTCCACGCAACCGTGAGATTGATTTTAGTATTCATTTCCGGGCCTGATTTACCTCATAATTCTAGCTTAAACTTCTACCCAAGCTCTCACCAGATATGCATGGACTGGGGTTTTAAGAGCCTGGAATATGTTAACAAACAAGACATCTGCCGTACCGCCTATAGTTAGTCCGCGGGCATGTAATTTCTTTGATACAGGGATACTCAGACGAATATTGGGCCACCTCGGTCTTTTTTGGAAGCCATACTGCCCCGAATAGCCGTGCCTTGTTGAATATCTGTAGAGGGTTCACTCCACTTTCGGACATATACAATCACTCGTCAGTCTTCTCCAGCGACTGTCGAAAATCATGCAAAAATATTGCTCTGCACGTATACACACACCAATGAAGTTGATAGAACCACTCTGGCTCAAGTGCACCCTCACACTGACCATTTATAGTACTAGCTGGACTGTGACTCTTGTACATAAAAGTAATCACAAAGTCCGAACAGGTACCTCCCAGACCAATCGCAAGGGACGCTACATCACTGCACCCAAGAGCGTTCCAAAGACGAGAATCATAGTCTGGCAGTATTCTTCATGGTTCATACTATTCTGTAACCTTCCTTACTTTGTTCCGCCCACCGTTCCTAGAAGCCCAGCTGCTTCGCTGTCCCAATGGAGCAGCTATCCGGTAATCGTGGAAGGACGCAAGCGGATGATTATTTTACAGATAAGCGCACAGCTACTGAGTACCATGGCAGAAACCCGCTGGACATGAGGTGACTCATTCTGGCATGGGAGAATTACATCTAGTCAATTCTGTTACTGCATGAAGGACACTATGTCACTATGAACAGATAGATACCTCTCAAAGTCTCTGGCCAGAGCAATTACCACCTGCGACCTGCGTTCCGCAATGTTTTTCCTGCATACTTTTTGTTGGTATGAGACTAGAATGACAAGGGTTCAGAAAACCAAAGAGCTGTCTACAAACACCACCCAATGTCACGTAGCTGCACGTGCACTTATTGCGGTGAGTACTTTACACAACGGTAGTTGGATCATCACTACGCACTCGTTCACCACACTCAGTTCTCTTTGAAAAGTCATTATAATGGTCTGCACCGTGGTCTATCAGGATCCGATGCACCGGCTTCAAATATTTGTAATTAGTATCATCCAAGGACGGCCCTGGGAGAGGCCAGCCAACAACTATCAACTATCACCTCAAAAATCTTATTCCATTCCTGTACTCAAAGGTAAGGTTCTAAAGCTTAAGGTTCTAAAGCTCAAAGTCAATCGAATTTTCTGGGTTTAAATTATAGATTCTACTTCTTCCAAAAGAACTATCTGTGGCTAACCCACCTGTAACAAAATAAGATCTGTCAAAAGCTAAGATACAAATGTCAATTAATTTGCAGCACCCAAGGATATTCCCAATATACCATTATATACACCCCCCCACATACTTCATATCTCCGGGCCACTGCTTTGTCACCTATCGGAGATGGTGTCACACCTCCTCAAGAGCCTTACCGTGGGCGAAGGATAGGAGAATGTGAGGTGATATGTATGTACTGGGACTGTATATGGACCGGATCTTATTGGTCTTTGACGCACAATAGACTAATTCCGGGTCTCGATCAGCAGGCTGCTAAACTGATGGAAAGAATTGGGAGACAAACTGCGATAGGATTTGTAAAACTGAAAGCCCGTTGTGAACAACACCAATATGCTAATAACCTGACCGAACCCCCACTCGTTCTCATCACTACCATCCAGAATATATTGAACGTATAGACTCCTTAATGTGGCCGATTCTTGAATCTGGTACGCAAACCAACTAGCCATAAGGGCAGAGGAAACTTCCTTCGACTGTATCAACTTCCAGGCGGCTGCTATTATAAGCCTAGTCATTACAAGTGGCTCACGCTGCTCATTGTTACCCACTGTTGGGGCTACAGTCTTGGACCGCTGTGGGATGGTGCGCATATTGGATGCGCACGCGCTGCCAGCACGGGCACCGAGCTGGTACGGAACCAAGTACACCTCAGTTCTGGGTCGGGATTTTGAAACTTTGTAACGGCGTAATGAGTATAGCGCCCCACGTTTAGAGCCAGAACAGTTTCCATTACATCGATATCGGTACGCCACACTTTGGAAAAGTTGGAAATCCGAATCCTGCTGATCGTCCGAGTGTTGCACTTCGCCTTGTTCGCGGTGTCTGTAAAATTGAACGACTGGCCAGTAAGACCATAAAGTCAAAACAATGTTCGCAACTACCCAAGTTACTGAGGTTGCATCTGCATAGCATGGGTTAACGGAATTGTAATCGACAATCAATCGCCAGATATATAGTGCCTCAAAAATGACAAATAGAGTCATGAACAGCAGTATTCCCCAAATCCGTAGAAAAAAGTACGGTGTACACCCCGTAATGGCATAAGATAATGCAACCTCGTGTGCCTGGCTTGGTAACCACGAAATTTGGTGTATAAACGTCATGTGAAAAATATCAAGATACTTCGCTTGCGTTATTGCAGCGGCCAGATATGATATCCCGAAGAACGTTTGTGTATCGCTAAGCCAAACAATTGCCTCTTGCATTACAATAATGATATTGACGCGCATCCAATATTGATCATTATCGAGGTGTACGTAGGGGGGGTTATTGTCGCACTGTTTATCGAAGAGGCCTAGCTTGAGATTATTGACCAGAATATGAAGGAGGTCAATAAACAGTTGGTAGTATGTCTTCGTCTTCGGTAGCTCTGAACGTAGGTGCTGCATACAAGCTGAAATAATGAAACTAGTGAGGTAGCACATCCACCATGCAGTCATGATTGCGACGCCCGCTTGGATAAACATAGATGATATTATCTACGGATGATTAGTTAAACTCAAAATAATGGTAAAGGAAAACACACCCCAATCCCTGCAATGTCCGGGTTTGACTTTATCTCATCACACATGGCTTCTTCGTCTGTGAGGTAGAACAGATAGTTCTGTGGTGTACAGTCGAAGTCTAGTTTCGGTGGCGGGAATGGTATTTTTGGACTTGAACTGGATCAATATTACAATAGTTCATACGTACCTACTGTTTGGTGTCGCTATAACGTCGCAAGTAGCAAACTGCGGACACTTATGTATTAAATCTGAGCATTGCGCCGCCGCTCATGCAAGGACGTTTTCGTTAGCGCAGAAGCATCCTTTTTAGTGGGAGGGAGTGGCGGAGTGGTTGCATGAAGTCAAGGACGCGTAAAGTAGGTCGCAATTGGTGTTTAACACAGATCGGCCAATCAGCGTCCCTGAATCTCTCTGATTGAACCAATCGGGAGACTTCTCAAAACGCTATCCTCTACACGCTCGATTTTGTAGATTGGTCACAATAGCCAATGGGAATACTAATCAATGAGTAGCAGAGCTTCTGATTGGTGAAGTGCACGTCATGTATGAGTTACATCAGTCCCCAAATCGGGTGTGATTGACCACTCGATTATTGTGACCAATCTACAATATCGAGCGTAGCGCTTAGCATTGCCTAATTTCTACTGTGGAATCTGGTATACCTTGCGTTGAGCCTGTGTGTAACTGCCGCGTGTATCATCCCAAGCCACCTGTTGTCAATGGCAGTTAATTCTATGCATGCAGCGATCAAGCGTATCAGACGATGTTTGCTGGGATGGCTGTGTCCTATGTGGCGAACAGGGATACTCCGATACTGCAGTTTAGAAAAACAGGAGCAGTTCTGAAATACCGCTCCTCTCAAAACTATGAGGAATTATTTCTGACGCCCGGGGTTAAACTGTAGTCAAGGATCTGAAATGTTGGCTCATTAGATTAGGGTTTGGGGCTTAGGGTACTTTTAGGAAATGTACTATGCCGAGCTTAGCACTTGAGGCCTCGTACTCGCGTCTAGAGTCGTGATGGTAGGTATGACAAATTTAGGGGTATGACGAATATCACTGATTTTGCAGAGTTCTTATGTAGATGTTGATCACTGAATCCCATACTCAATATTGATTTTCGTCATACCTCTACATCTGTCATACCTACCGTCGCGACTCTATCCCCTACACTCGAATTTAGTAGATTTGTTAAGCTCCATTCACCCCGTCCGCGGATGGGGTGGCGCTTGGTGTGATCCCTGACTGGGACACCCTGTCCACAGAATCCGTCAACAGGGCGACCACAACAGGTAACTACCTATCACCACCACCACCACCACCTCCACCACCACCATTACCACTGCTACATTGTCCATATACCTATCACCTACAGTGAACCCGAACTTAATGTAAAATTTAAATTAAAAAAATTAAAATATAAGTAGTAGTATTAGTAATAGTGGTATAATAGCAGCAGTAATCTAATTAATAGGCCTAACTGCGAAAAAACCTCCTATTTTATGGTAATGGGGATGGTGATGGAGGACTATTTGAATTGAATGGGTGGTTGTTGTGATGTAGTTGGTGGTGACAACGGTTGCACCACACCAAAGTTTCATCCTATTCACGGATTCCGTGAACAGGGTCCCCATTCACGGATTTGCCCCATCCCGTGGATGGGTTGTCCTATCCGCGGATGGGGTGGATCCGCGAATGGGGCTTAACAGATTAGTTACAATACTCAGACTCAGGTGGCGTTAGGGTATCACTGATTAGTTCAGACGCCAATCTATGGCAAACCAATGCTATGTTCATTGCTCATTTCAACTGATCGACAGGTTCAATGGCTAGAAAGGAGTATTCCAACCAATCTACCAAATTCGAGCGTGTAGGGGATAGAGCCCCTCATGACCATCAGAGAGACCCAGGAATAAAAGCCCAGAATAACTCGTCTCGTCAAAATACCCTTTTGCACCGTCTCATCTCGAATCCAAGGATGAGTACCCGCGCCGGTTTGTCTTAGATTCAACACCGCACTTTACCTTTCGACTGGCGGCGGAGATGAACGCCTCCAAGTAACGTTTTACCTCGCAGGATTAATCGACTGTCCAACTGCAGGGAAGTTAAGAAGATTGCGGAACTTGGCCACATTAGTAAGTCTTCACCACAATCACATCGTACAGACATGGTACAGCTAGATATTAACTTCGCACAACTAATAACCGCACCCTTTCAGAACATAGCAGAAGGTTTTCGAGAGCTAAGCTCGTAATATCTACTTTGCGAGCTGTCGATATCATATGAGTTCATCCTTGCTTCTTTCCCCACTTCCACCGACGCCTTTGTTTTGACTAGGTTGGCACTGTTATGGGGAAAATAAGGACGTGCTTTCGTGCGAAGTTCTCCTATCAGTGTTGAAACGCGGAATGCCATATTTCGCTGCCTATTGCACCAATGATAACAACGAGGTTTTGTTTTACGCTAAAGAAAATCGTGTCTTTTTGGACGACAACGCCAAATTTTAAGAAATAATCACCTTTGTATCCGCTGATTCGGTTACACATTGCAGAATACTATCATAGATGTTTCTGCTGTGAGTTCCTTCTGTATACATTCACTAGATGGTCTTCTCTGCTCAGTTTTACAACTTACAGATCGTTTTTGTTTTCCATGTCCTTGTCACTACATGGTTTACTTTCCGACCCGTGTTCCAATGCAAAGAGCGCGACTTAATCTCACTCAAGCCCTATACGAGCTTTTCAAGGTCAATATTGAACAAACACACAAGCTCAGAGAAAAAACTACGTGTTCAAGCTTTATAATAAATCCTTAAAATTGGTGATGTCGTCGCTTCAAGAAATGATGATGCGGAAAACACAAGACGACCAACATGAAGGCATTTCATAGCTTAAGATTAGAAATTCTCGAGCTTGAGTTGAAGCATCAACAAAATCGGTTGGTTGTTGTAGCCAATATTCAATGAAATAGTGGTAGTCGGGTTGAAGGAGAACTATGAAGCGCTAGATGGCGCATGAGAAAAAAACCCAGTTGCCTAGATCTTTACCTGTGTATAATACTACTACCAGTCCATCGGTTGTCTCTTTTCATAAGTCTAACCATGAATATCTATCCATGTAATACTGTACCGTTCATGAAAGGCGAAAGGCGAAAGGCAATTCCTGTCCACAAACTAGCGAATGCAACATACAGAAGTCTATTAACAGAGGGTACAAATAGAACCTATTAATTGACTTAGTGGTACGCTTTTAATTAGAATGTTTGAGCGTCTATATTATGTCTAAATAGTTTCCGTGCTTCGCCATTTTCTGCACTCCGGGTGAAAGGATATGATGCGTTTTCATCAATGATCACTCGTGCGCACTGTTTATTATCACGAAGCTACCCAAACACAATCCTTGATTACCGACTACTGTTCCACTGGGGGTATAACCGAACAGAATACCCCTGCATTACTGTTCACTTTCGGCCCTTTATACATGATACGGTACCCTGCGGAGAGTTGAAAGATTTTCACAGCGATGTCCGTCTTAAGCTTATCAGAAATTATGATAACAATCCATGTACGAATCTTAATACCACTATGACCCACAGATGTGGATGAATTGAAACTCTCGAACACTGCTTTTTGTCGCTCACCATGTTTATTACCATTATTTAGGGTGGCCGATAATGCACGAACTCTTTAGATTTACAGAGAGGATACAGGTCAATCTAACTATTGCAAGCATGATTAACGACTCTTGTGTCGAGAGACTGGTGGACGTGAAACATGGGCGTTTTCTCGTCAATAATCACTATGACTTCGCGCTTTGATGTTTATTTACTTTAAAAGTGATTTAATTAGCACAGCATATTGCAAGTCCATAAAGTAGATAACCGCGGCTGTTGATGCCGTGGTTAGTGGTGGTTGAGATGCTTCCCATCTAACGCCATCCCAAATCTCTTCCCTTTGTTCCCTCAGCCCTCAACTCCTCTGCATCGTTGTAACCTCTCTTAACTCCTCCAACGCTCTTAACTCCCTATCCCTCGCTGCAACTACCTCCTTTTCTGGCCTGCTTTTCCCTTCAATATCTCATCATGCATGTTCAAAGTAGAGATGGAGAAGCGTGATCGTATCCTATCTAAAGAGGGCCATAAAGCCACATATATATGAGTACAAGTACGACTGAATGCCATCAGCTCGTATCAGAGTCAACAGTCATCTCCGTCCATACGAGACATCGCCGTCTCCGGCCATACAAGACATCATCATCTCCGGCCATACAAGACATCGTCTCCGGCTGAGACCTGTATATGCAATAATGCAGGTGGATGGATACGTGAGTGAGCTGTAGTGAATGCGTCTGGCCAGTCATCAAGATAGAGAGGCCGAATTCGGAGGATCGGATGCTCAAGGTCAACAATTCCCTTAAACAAGTGACAGCCCTCGGGGGGGTATTAGCCGGCGTAACACCGGTAATTCGTGCTACAAGTCGAGAACAATTTTTCGATCGACATCTATAGTTGCAATGTCGCTAGTAATAATCCAAACCTAAAGTTGAAGAATATAAAGAAAAAAATCTTACTGATTTACTAGCCCTTGTAATAGTGATACGGTTTTCCGGCAAGAACGTTAATAGCGGTACTTTGAAGTAAACTTTTCCCACACCCAAGCCCAGGAGAATCAATCTATAATAGTTATTTTTTTTACCATATAATCCCGTGGAAGGTATTTCTTGCGGCGAACACATCATGTGAAAGTATGGTTACTCCATGCAATGCCCCCATCCATTCGATCCTCAATGTTTAGTAGTCAAGCGAATGGTCCTTCTGCAGTGCTTCATAATCCTCCAAGTATTTTCTTCGAAGACTAACTCCGAAAACTACGGTTTAGTTGCATAACTTGCAGTCTCTTTATTCCTCTTGCGCTTGAGTTAGCATAGTCGTGTAGATTATCGAGGATCATGAGCTTACCAGTCAATATCTCCTGGCCAGTCTCCACTCCGTATCTCCTTCATACCTCGTTTCCTCCTCTTTGGTCTCCCTCATTTTCATTCTCTTCTCCTCTCCCCAAAGAGGCATTGGATGCCCGTGCCTGGTTGTACCTGTTTAAGGCGGCTCAAAGTGTATTTAGAGCTGCCCCGAGTGTGGCTAGGGTATAGAGGAGGAGGGTGTGAGGGTAAAAGATGAGACACTTGGTCTCTGTCAGTAGATGAGACGCTTGGTGTAGCCCAGAAGTTGACGTAAGTGATAGTAATTTGTTGCTTTAGATCAGGTATCGATTTTCGGCCCATTATTTGGGAAACCGCATTAGATTTTCCAGGCCCATGTATCTCACTGTTAAACTAATTAAATCCGAGAATATGCAAGACACTCAGTTGTTCCGTAAACTGGGAGGATCGTGGGAGTCGAGCGAGTGGTATCGAGAGAGAAACCGAAGGTGTAATCGAAAGATTGGCGAGTGGTGCACGGCGTTCATTGTCGAATTGATAGTAATGTTGATGGCTCCGGTGAGCAGGTGGCTTAATTTTGGCTTCCGTTGTTGGATTCGAATTCAAGTTGGAGAAGGAATGGAGAAGATCGTGGATTAAAAGGGAGGTGGTGAAAGGAGGCGGAGGTGGCTGGTAAAATGGAAAGCGAAGAGGTGGTGGCTGAAGTGGAGAAGGTTCGAAGACGAGGAGGATAGAAGATGAAGACTGCCAGTAGCACAGAGAACCTCTGTTTAACCCTGTTGGGCTCCATCAAGCCTTAATGTAATACCTAAAGAAACGTCGAATTATTGGGTCTCCGGATCTCAATGAGGCGTCTCAACATTTACTCTCGGAATAGATAGGCACGTTCGCACAGAATGTGAATCTTCCTTCTAAACTCCTCCACCAGCAGTCTCCAAGATAATGCCTAACACAACGACGACTTTGTTTCCTATCCAGCTCTTGAACCTCTTATACGGCTTAAGCTAAATCATTGCAGCTGCATTACAAGTTCAATTCCATAAGGAAGCAAGCAATAGTTGTTACGCAAGATAAATCCCTCGGAAGTTTAACCCCGTATACGAAAAGTTACGTATAGCTTTCGAGGCTTACCACGTGAACAGAATAAAAACGCAGAGATAGCTTCGGGAAATTGTCGGGGGCTCAAAACTTTTGTTTTCTCTATGCTTCACTTACAATTTAACATTTGTGGGAGCTTAATGTGTGAGCCCGCAAATATGTTGTGCTGTATTGCCATGTTAATGACGAAATTAACGAGTAGTCATGTCAAGGTGAATGGCTCAAGTCATTGCAACAGCAACGAGTACTCATTAATTTAGTCACTTGACCGGAACCCATACACCACAAATAGAAGAGAGTGTGCAAAAAATCTTCATCACTTTACAAGAGGCAGTGATGCAATTGTCATTTGCTCTTATATTAGCAGAAATGGGTTGGCTATCATGAAACTCACCAGGTGATAAAACTTTATCCAGCGCATAACCAAAGAATCCCAACCTTATTATTATTGCGTCTTAAACTAAATAAACAGAACATCCCAAACAAAAATATCATGAAATTAAATATACACCAGCGAATGCCTAACTACCTCATCTCAAGGTACACATGATCGAAAAGTAAACCACAATCCCCCACCTAGTTTCTTCTGCTCCCCAACCCACATCTCTCTACTTTCCTCGTGGCGAGGTAACAGCAATGATTCCAAGCCCGCCAAGCCATATGGATATCTGTTCAGCTTTCTATCCACTTTATAGATAGTACCACTATAACTGCAGAATTGATAACGCACCCGCAGCTGGAGGTATTTGTTAGTTTTTATTACGTATTTAGGGCAACTTATACTTACAAGGAGTTACATCTTCGGGAATAAAGCTCGTTACTCCTACATAACCCGCCTAGTGTCTGCTGAGTCGTCTCTGTAAAGAAGGAAAAGGGAAGAGGATAAGCGACATCAATTCTCGTGCAGCGCCGCCTTCTTCCTCTACATTTGTGGGTTGAGGAGTCAGCGGTGGAGTGCCATATGGTAAAGTCGAAGTGCTACAGTAGAGCGGCCAAAATTGTCGCCAAGACTGCGTGGAAGATCCTGTACTAACCGGGGCCGCGGCAACCTCAGCGAACCCGAGAGCGAGCATGGACATAAGGAAAAGCAAATCATCTATAGCAGTTAGAAATCATCAGCACAAGTCGTTAATCAAGGGACACGAACAGCAACATGGAGATTGCCAGTTGTGGAATCTTTGAGCTGGAGTTGACTTGATCTGGTCTTGGGTATTGGAAAAAGCTTCCTAATGACTGAAGGTTTTGGCGTAGATATATGCAGGATCGAGGTAGCTGTAAGCCGAATTGATGATCTGGACCACTGGTTAAATATCCATTTGAAACGGGGGGAGGTGAGGTTTATAAGGAAGAACAGCGCCCCGATTTTTGACTTCTTGGTTACCTGTGCTCGCTAGAAGTATAATAATAGATAAGGTCACCTGAGTCCTAGCTCTGACCTTTTGTTTGGCTATGAGGGTCGTCCGAGGGGGAAGGTATCAAATAGCTGGCCTTTGGGTTAACCGGAAAACTGCCCAAGCAATTGTGGCGAATAGAGCGTGGCCATCTGCGCCCTGACCCTGATCTTTGTTTGGCCTGGAGGACCTTCCCGGAGAGTGGTATCCAACAGCTGGCCTGGAAGGCTGCCCAGACAATAGTGACGAGCAGAGGCATAGCCTTCCAAGAAGAATTGCAACGAATAGACCCACACGAATTAGTAGCGAAAGCTCGGAGTATCTTGATATCTTCAAACAGCGGATTGATTTTGTTTCAGGCGAAACCCCTTTCCTCAAGCTTAGCGAGAAAAGTTTCGACGACACCCTGACATAGAAATCCCTCTACAATCCTTGGTCAGCTACCAGGTCTTTGAGATATGGTGTCCTTACCAAGGCGCGGTAGTTATCCCATCACACTATTCTTGACATGGTCACACAACATGCAAGAACGGGGCCAATCAATCTGGATGGCTTTGTGAAGGTTTTGGGGACTTGTATCCCCAATGTTCTTTCTCTAGCCTTGTAGAGGCACCTTCCTCTCGAACACAACCGATAGCTTATCAGCCTGCCAGCACCCCCAAACGCCATTTGCTCTCTCCGATAGCCAGCATTGATATTGATTGATGTGTGGCTGGCTTCACTTTAATGGTTTTCAGGAGTAGAAAGCAGCTGCTCGAAAGATGAAGGGGCGAGTGCAAGTGAGAATAGAAGGGCGAAGCTTCGTCTAGAGTATCCCCGACAATCAATCGGGAATCTATTTCAGGGTCATCAGCAATTCCAGACGAAGTGTTGTCAATGTAACAAAGCCTATCTTGACAGCAGCGGTCCAATAGTCTTAGACAAAAAAAGAGAGTCCGATACGGTAAATCAGAGGTGCGTGTACTGGCTTATAATGGTTGAATGTAGTACGAATCTTCAGAGTCTAGAGTTCCGAGAATCTCGTCGTCGAATCGGTTGGAAAAATATTGCGGAAAGCGTTCCGGATAGTAAAACAGAACGTGTCGTCGGCCGAGTTTTCAGGACCTGAAGTTCCGAGAATCTCGTCGTCGAATCGATGGGAAGTAATGTTGAGTTAAGCTCCTGTGATTGTTTTCGTTTTCGAATGTCGAATTCGGAGTTGAAGTAATGTTAGAGCTTCAGTGAGCTAACTGGGGCTTCTTTTGTTGTCATATGTTGACTTAGAGTTAAGGTAGCGGAGGAGGGGGATAGCATGGTGAAGAAGAGAAGAGAATGGTGAAAAGAGAAATCGGCGGGGACCATGGGTCCACTAATTCAATAACAACTAACATCAAAGCGGTACCAGGTCAAGAAAAACTTTCACTTTCGGGACATCACGCTCGGACTGTCTATTGGAATCAGAGAGCTAGGTTATCAGAGCACACCCAAATAGCAGTAGGTTACTACCTTCGTTCCCCATTCATTAATTGATACTAGGATCACGCTAAAACGCTGCATATGCCCGGTTTCTAGTTAGCACCAAGTGTAATGCGCTCGCACATACGAATGCACTTGGCTATTGATCAACCAGCGAAGGCCCCGGTAAGGTGTCCAATATGAAAAGACCGAATGAATTGATATCGTTGCTCCCTTTGCCTCTTGAGCAAGTTTTTCAGCGAAAGAGATGTTCTAGCAGCAAAATCCCGTATGGCTTAACCCTTATAGTACACCACGTACGTAAAACTTGCAAGCATCTAGATTCTTTGAAACCCATCAGGTCTTAATAAAACGCAACATGAGGATTACCTTGACAAACCGTACCGTGATCATTGCAAGCCCTTCGTCACACCCATCAGTACAAAAACAGCAAAAATAAACTCCTCCGGGTGGGCTTGAACCACCAACCTCCCGATTACGGCAGATGAGAATCTTAACAGTCGGACGCGCTAGCCAATTGCGCCACGGGGGACTTTCATGTCACGAGGAAATCTAAAACATCTATAAGGCACATAGTAGTTTTTACGCTAAGAAGGACGGTGGAGAGCTAGCGTAAGATTAAGCATCTGACATGGTCTTGAGCTTTGATAGTGTGGCACTAGGTATTAGATTGACGCCTGGAGGTGGAGGAGCGATTCGACCCTTCCTCGGGAATTTACGTGCAGCCGGGAAACTGGCACCTGGGGCTAAGAAATTCACTAGTTGAACCGTGATGCTGGTTGTTGAATTGATGCTGAAGTCAAGAATTATCGTGCCAAACTTACATGATCACTGGGCAGCTCTATCATTCCCAAGACAACGATCTATTCAAATCATGTCCGGAAACAACTATTGCATTTCCGAAACCGAAGAGAAATACTAAGTACAAGAAACACAAGACACCGCAAACTCATGCTCAGAAAGGCCGCCCAACAAAGCAAAGTAACAACTCTTCCCTCAGTAATCTCAAATTCAGAAAACCATCTCACTTACTCGACCTCAAATTTCTAGTCATAGGAAGAATATTAACCATAATCTTGCCTTCTTCTCCTTCTTCTTCTCCTTCTTCTTCTCCTTACAGCCAATTTCACTGCTCTGCTCTAGTATTGCTGGACTATCATATCTCGTGTTGTTGGTATGATGCGGCCGCTAATGGAGGTACATGTGCTTCCATCCAACGCCATCCAGATCGGTATCTCACTTACCTCTCTGCCGCTCGCTTCCACCACCCTACCACCTTTCCTACCATAATACAGCCCGCTTGCAGCTCTACCGGTTACTCATTGAGAATAATGGGACATCTTCATACCTACGTTCCTTAGTGTCAGATGGACATATAAAGTTGGCGGGGTCCCTGTTATAGATTAGCACTAAAGAGTGAAACGGAATGTAAGAAATAAACCTTGAAGGGACGGCAATGTAGCATCCAGGCCTCTCACGAGTTTGCCTCCGCTGAAGCGTGCGTGGTGAGAAACAAAGGTCCAGGTGTTGGCGCTAGCGGCGGATATCTGTTGTTCACGATGGCCGGCGGGTTATTCCATTGCAAAGCTCTTCCAAAGAAGTACCGCTAACGAACGAAGGTGCAAAAACTTCACGGCATTTCTCTGATGATATACCCGTCGTCAGTGATGAGTTCATGATCCTCATCTTCGATCCGGGGTGCGAATCTTGTGGCGGGGGTATTTTCGTTCTCGTGTTCTTTCATCTACCCCGGATGAACGAGGAGCTCTGCTTCACCGCTTCCACATCTCCAAACGGAGCAGGAGACCATCGACGAAAGACGCGGTGCCAATATTCGCAAAGACCAATGCTCTTGTCTTCCAAGTCCGAGAGATCATCGGGAGTTTGAATGCATGTGAATAAGCATCCATATGGAAGAGCGCACTCAAAGCAATTGACTTCACCAGGACCCTGGCGATGAGCGACGGATATCCTCGCAGTTTGCCAAGTTCCTATCTGTACTTCTACATGGTATTAATAGGAAACTTAATTGGAAGAGTTGGGAAACTTACGACTGTAATACTGGGGAGGCGCAACTCCCGGCCAGAAATGTAACGTCATTTTGTTAACCAGAAAACACTATACTCCATAACAAGGTATATATATACCGGCTTTCCGCTCTGTAGATGGGTGACCCAGATGTTCGTCCTTTTTCCTGGTTTGCAGTGAATTGAGTCTACCGTTTAGAAATTCAACACGACCACATACCACTAAGATAACACCCCCTGCCAAAAGTATCAACCACAAAAAGAGGAATATCATTTCACCTCCCAGTTGCGTAGTTGAAGTTTTTATTATAGGTTATTGAATTATAATTGAAATCCTTATCGTAATTGAAGTCTTTTGTTTGTAGGCACGAGGGGTTATCCCATGTTTATCGTCGCGTCCGTGACTTCTGTCCAAGCAAATTTTGGGTGTATGCTGAGAAATCTTCTTGGGAGAATGATCGAAAGTAATTGTAGATCGAGCCACTACCAGAAGTGCTCGGCAGTCTTGATGGCAGGATCTTGGACGTCCTTTCCTAAGGAAGTCTATGCAACATAAACGCCTCGCACTATGTCCTGCCGCTCCTACATCCCCGTTAGCATAATGAATGAAGAAACGGGCTGGCTTGAACTTACAGGAACCGAAATTGGAACATGGCAGTGCCAGATTCGCAAAGGTGCAGATAGTAAATGACACATAAGATCACGCACAAATCGATAATTGGGATTATCACGGATTATCACTCACGAAGTCCCGAGTAGCTCGAAAAATTTTCGTCAGTCCCGGGACATCGATCTCCTCCTGATATCCAATAATTTGTTCCTTGAGGTTCTCCCGTCCGCTCTTTAATTGAAGTATTGGGGGCCCCAATGCAGTCTTCCCTGTTGATCGGTTTATCACTTACGTCAGTACGAGAAATAAAGGTACACAAGGTTTAACATTAACTTACAATGTCCAGTATGTCTTGAAACCGAACTATGACTCGGAAGTCTTCAATAGTTTGATCTGGCCACTGGGTGGACTCCGGTGACCTTTAAGTCACCCTTTAAATTTATTGAGCGGAAGAGCGGAGACTCCTCGGTATACGAGAGGGGTCGCTATAAAACAGTAAGGCGGTTCAAGTAATAGATTCAGTGATGCCATTTCCGTAGCCCCTAGAGGGACCGCATATCGTCTCTTCAATGTTGTGTTCTCGCTCCATTCGTGGAACCCTTGACCATTGAACATGCAAATAGCAAGGCGACCCCATGATGATTGGAATCGCCCTTACAATCGCAAATGCAATGGCGATAATAGTGTCCTTGAACGGCGGACACCATCCGCCAACTTGTCTATACACGATTGGACATTAGCTATTTTGAATACACAACAAAGCTTGTTGGGTTCGTACCTAACTAAGACGCCCGCAGCTTCTTGTCTTGCTTCGTATTCTTGCCCTGCTTGGCATTCTTGTTCTGTTTGGCATTATGGGGCTTGTTCAGCCCTGCCGACTTGTGATGGTCGAATTGCTCGATACCACTCTTGGCTCTCTAGCGACAGCCAGCCCCGGCCATGGCTTTGTCTTCGTCCAAACCCCTTCACCAATTATTAGCACTTCAATGTGTTGAAATCAGAAGACGTAAGCAACTTGCCGCCAAATGTAAGGCGTAGCCGGGAAAGGCAAGCCTGAAACCACATTGTAGCGGCTGTGGCTGCAAGCCACTGCTCACCTAGATCGGTAAATTCGAGAGGTAACAGATAAATGGCAAGATCCGCTTGACCAGGGAAAACGTCCTGGCAAGTAGCCACTTCTGTTCTTCTATTTCCTTTGGGTCTGCTATTGTTGGCTTTCACGATGTATCCTTTAGAGCTGGAGCTGCGTGAAGTCGAGATAAAGCTCGAGGAGGGTAGAATGACAAAAGTCTCGGAAATCAATTGTTATGTTTTTGGTGAAGAAGAGGGTTGTTTTGGTGTTGCTTTTGTTTGATGTTTGGAGAAGGAAGTGTTGCACACCAGACGAGTTGGCTCGGGACTGGCAAGACTGGAGGTAACTGCGAGACGAGACGTAGGAGAGAGGAGTGAGGAGGACGATGAGGAGAACGAAGACGAGAAAATAGAGATACAGATAGGAGAAAAAGAGGGAGACGGAGAAGAGAAGCGAAGTGAACAGGAAGTGTGTTGGATGGAGGGAGGTAGTTAAAGGAGGATCAACATAAGCAAGGCCGCAACAGGAGAATCATTTCTAATTGACACCCATCCATTCAAGTATGAAGAAAGAGCCATGGAAGGTGCTCAACTCTGCGTACGCCATTTGCCTCCCACGAAAAGTCAAGCTCGAGGAATGAACCAAGCTTGGGACTGATGATGTAGGCTGGCTCTTTGCCAAATTTGCAAACCCGCTTACGAACCAGCCGTCTGCCTGTCAAGAACGAGCCAAGGTTGGGAGAATGCTGGGGCGAGTAGCTCTATTCCATACAGTAACACCATCGGAAGAAATCTAGAAGTGTCCGAAATCACAGACTTTGCCAAACTCTTGCAACAATGCGCTCAAATAACACTTGCGAGCTCGCTAAATATCTAGGCGCAAGAGCGCAGCAGAACACATACTCTTTGCTAATCTCGCACCAAGTAACTGCAATCGAGGCATATGTACATCTATTCCCCCGCCAAAAAGGCATCTATTCCCCTAGAAAGCCGTGCAACTGCCCCAATATTCGATTTGATATTCTCACCGTACATCCACAAAGTCTCCCATACCCGGGAACCCCCAAACCGAAAGCTGTTGTACAACCATGAATCTCTCCAAACGCCAACCAAACCAAACCAAAAGGAAAGAAAGTAACCCGGGTATATACTGGCAGTCGTAGCTATCACTCCTCAATCTCCACACCAATCTCCCGTCCAACCAACGCCTTCAACGTATCCCCACTCCCCCGAATATCAATCCACTCCCTCGTCTCCCGCTCAAACGCATACTGAAACGGCCCCGACACCGGCGACGAAAGCCAGATCTGGCGGCTCGGCGGCTGCTTGTTGAACACGTAGGTACCCGAGTTCGTGACGAATGTTATCACGCCGCTCTGTAAAGTCAGCTTACGCGTGCCTATCACACAAACGCATTGAAACCCAGAACCTAGGGTGAAAGGAAACTAACAGAGAAGTCGACATCAATGCCCTCATGCTCCTCCGCGTACGTGTCTAGAGCTTCATACACCGCCTCCATCGTCGCGTCCGAGATCCGGGCGTACTCGGGCGCGCTCAGCCCCGCATGGCTGTTTCGCACGAAAGACTGGTGGAAGCAGCGGGTGGGAACGCGGATTGTGCGCGGGTGGGGGAGTGGGTGGAGAGAACCGCACGGGAAGACGGTGATGGCTCTGGTCGCGCTGGTTCTGGCGATTGCTCGTAAGGAGTAGCGGAGAGTGGAGAGCATTGTGGTTAGTGGATATGGGACAATGCCAGGTGAGGGTGTTGAGTGGTGAAGGTGGAATGGGTGCGAGTTTGGAGGCGAGGATTTGTGGGGACGGCGAGAGAATCGAGAGGGTCGAATTTGGAAGCGTCATCGCGGAACTTGCCGACATTCTTATCTCAGATCAATGCGATAACGACAAGCGTGTGGGCGGGATGAGATTTCGAATTGAAGGCGAATTTGACAAATCGAATGGGTTTCGAATGGACTTCCTGTTGGGTTATTCGAAGCTGGCGACGAGCACGCTCAACAGGACGGGCCCGGGAAGTACTTGTTACTTCCGAGCTCTTCCAGCTGAAGTCAATACCCAAAGGTCGACCCCACCAGCACAGTGTGCCAAACTTCCAGCAAAAACACTTCTAGTTGCAACTTCAATTCCCCATCCTCCGTCTCGCCGACAACCAAAACGATCCTACAACTTCATGAAGCTTCAATTGCCTACATCACTCCTGTCGCCTCCAATTGGCCTTGTGAGAGTCTTTTATGCAGTTATTTTGGAAATGTTAACGGCCTTCAACTTTCTCGAAGCCGACGCTTCTCGCCTCCAGTCTCGCCTCCATACATCCTTACCATCCATCACAGCGAAACAATGGCTAATGCGCGCGGCAACTCTCTTCAGCTGCTCCAAGTCGCAGGGCTCCGCGCGCATTCGACGAGATCTGTCTACCGCTGCCGCCGCCGTTACAGCTTGTGGCTCTCCCCGCGCGGAGTTTCTGTGATGGAAGAAGAGGAGCGCCGCTTGCTTGTTGCCGCCTGTATTTGCTGCGTCAAGGATCCACTGAGACGACTACCGCCGCTGCCTGCTACCGGAGATACGAATGCGGGTCCATAGTCATGCTTAAGAGCCCTATGAGTGCCGCACTGGTCTTGCATCCAGAATGTCCACACATCCGCGCGCTCTTCATAAGGGCCTTCTAGATTTACCCCGCATTGAATGGGGCGGTCATATTCTACAGCGGCACGTATGCTTTGGCGGTCATGTCCAGATCCGCGGCGTCTGTTTCCGCGAATTCATTCTAGAATTCAATCCCGCATTTTTCACACCCGTAGTTCACAACCCTTCCGAAGGCATCTCAAAGTCCCGTGGATGCCCGCCTGGTACACAGTGGTTGACGTTGGACCGGGTTAGGGGAGAAACAACGGGTTTCTCGGCACCGCAGAATGTGCTTCACACGATGTTAGGACCTGGTTAGGAGAATAACTAGGTGTTCTCGGCACCACAGATTGTTCTTGACCTGACGTTGGACTGGGTTAGGGAGAAACTGGGATCTCGGCACCCTAGCATACCCGTGGCGTTGACAACGTAGATCGAGTGCAAGTGCGAGTAAACGTGGTATGGGTGGTTTGATGAGGTGCTAATTCGATATTTTTGGCGGAGTGATAATTCACGGTTTGCATTTTTTTATGTACGAAGGAGGCTTCAAGCTCTACACCTGTAAGGATCATCCACGACCGTCTTTCTTTTCAGAGCCGTTGCGGGAATGAGGGGCTTCGTACAAGTTAGCGTTTACGTTTTATGAACTTGAGATCTCTGAGAGGAGTAACCCGAACTTTAACTGAACCTACAGAGTCGTTCTCCTCGATATCCTTTCAGAGCACGAAAATGCTGCTTTCAAAAAATTGCAACCTGGACTTCGAGCTCTAGCTATAAAGCCTTTGAAGAATACTTCCGGCGGTCTTTTCGACTGCCCTTGTTGAGATGAAAACGATGCTTTCAAAACGTTAAAAGGAAATCTGCTTTCCGTAGTCCTTTACGTCAGACACGGGATCCCGAAAGACTGAAGCTGGAATGAAACTACTCACTACTCCTGCCCAGGTCTTTTGAAGATTCTAAATGCGCTTGTATACCAGCAGCTTTCCACCTCTGGCTCGCGAGCGACGAGAAATCTGAGAACGAGAGCAGGTTCTATACACTATTATGAGACTACAGATTCAGTTTCCTCGGGTGAGAAATGGAAAATTAAAGATTCAGTATTGGTTTCTCAATGGTGTAGAGACACATCTATTGGACCTGAAGGTCAGGAGGTCGTTGATGAAGTTGAACTAGCAATCAACATGGTTTTCATGCTACTGATAATGAGAAAAATGCTTTCAATATCTAACCTCGAGTGAGATTCGATGCAATTAGGCGAATACTTACTCGAGTAGTGTTGTCTAAGAGTTTTCTGGAGCTAAGTTCTTAACCTGCGTCTTTAGATGAAATTCTTGACCCCTTCCCAACTGCAGTTGGCGTTATTTGTGCTGGCTGAACAACTTGACTCCCCAACAACGCAATCTCCGACTGCCCCAACTCAGCTCTTGATCATCAATTCCTTCTTGCCCCCTTTATTCAGTTCTTCAGAGTGCGTGCTCGTCGGCAAAAACACACGTTAGTCTAATCCTGGACCCTCAGCGCACCTCTGCCGCCGCCGAAATATCTGTATACCAACGTCACAATCCTTCCCATCCTGCGGTATAAGAAACACCATTGCCGACGGCTGCAGTTCTGGAGGCTGGAATATGGTATCTAGGAGGCAAGAGGGTGAGGACTGTGCATGTGTTGATTGTACTCAGAACACCTGCAAGCAACAGTCATATTTTATGAACGATCTTTGGGTTTACGAGTGGAGAATCGATGGGAGTCGTGAACTGTGCAAACTTCCTAGCGGAAGAGCATTGGGAGCCAAGTCTATCCTGATCGATAGACAGACACCATTCATGGGAACTCGTACTCGAATATAGATTTTATAGCTATTAGATCAATGAGAATTTAGAAATCTACCAAAGTGTATTCCTAATTAGACCTAAACCCGAGCGAATTATTAGTGAATTCCCACTTTCGTACCATTAATATATAACATCTAAGCGAATTTCTAAAAGCTCAAAACCGAATTCATAAGAGACGAATTTTAGAAATTCCCTATAAGCGTATTCACATTTGATATAATTCGTCATATGGGAATTCAATATGACTTCGTACTTTCACTTCAAAACAATTAGGCGATCACAAGACACAGCCTAAGATATTACAATGCCCATTAAAGCTCACTTCTGCAGTGCCGATTCGTCTACCCGTGCTGACAACTTCCACGCAAGCCGAAACTTGGCGCAATGGAGACTCTGAGAGAATGGACTGTAGAACACAGTTCGCCATCGAGATCGCTCTTTGCAGTTGCTATTCCATGAAACAAGTGGAAAGTCTGAATCAGAACCAAAACTGTCCTTCCAGTCCTACAGCAGCCTGTTCTACGGCACCAGAGGCGTCTGATCCGACAATTCCCAGAATCTGAGTAGTACAGTCATACACTGAAGATGCTGTGCAATGAATAAGCAGAGACTTGAGTGCGTGCATGCAGACGTCGGAGATATACCCACTTCTGGGTTCTGGGCGTCATTGAATCCCGAACGAGCGAGCGCGCGCCTACATAACGGTCACCCTGCAGCTGCAGTCTTGCTTATGAATGTGTTGTGGTACGACTGTCACTTTTATCCTGCTGGGTGGCGCCTCCTCAAAAAAAATAACGACGGTCGAGGTGTTCGAGTAGAAATACGAGTGATCGATGGTGAAACGGGAGAAACTTAGACCGCTGAACTTGCTGGTGTTTACCTAGCTGGTTACTTTGCACTAATGGAATATTACTGCTATCCTGCCGTGTCCTACCGTGTGTGGCTATAGCTCGCGAAAGGTATTACTAGAAACTCTTCATCCTATCGCAAACCCCAGATGGTCGGCCACGATCTGTGCTCTTCTTGACTATCATCCTCGCTCTCCCAAACACGGAGTAAACCCCCCACCCTCACGTTTGTCGCTTCACCAAGTTCTGGAAATCCCAACGTTCTTGACCGACGCTCGGAGGGTGTGGAAAAATGAACCTGGTGCCATGTATTGCCATCACCGAGCACGAGGGCTGTTTTGTATATAGTAGTACCATATTTTGAGCAAGAGACCTAATAAAACTGTCAGTAGTAGAGTGATCGAGTCCCAGTGCGGTTTAATCGACTATGCCGAGTGATCGCCTGTAGTTTGGTCAGCGCGAACCCGTCACCTCCCGGGCCGGCGAGTTCTATATCGACAGATGGGGTTGGAACGGCCCTCGCAGGATGTCACGTATTGAGTATGAGCTGCAGTCAAATGACAATTCCGGTGAATGAACCGAGCTGAGATGGTAGATTCTATGGACGAATGGTACTTAGCGTGGAACTGTGCCTCTGCTTTAGGGAAAAGGTAGTTAGACCGCTAAATGCACATGTATGCGGGGAAATGGCGGTGTTCCGGGAGGTTGTCAATGGCGCTGTCGTCTGTCTGTCAGAAAAGCTACAGCTCCATAAGAGATTGTCAACAACCAGACCCCTACCACGCAATGGAAATGACAAGATGACCAAATAATTTTGTTTCTGAACCACCCTAAAATGACACCTTTCAATTATGAACAAGAATGGCCGATGGTCGGTGACATTCTAATCTCATCTACTGGTACAGTACAGGGCAAATGCAATAGCTATCGATAACCGAATAGATTCCCAATACAAAGACAGAAGAATAATTTCAAGCACGCCCCTTCTTAAATATCTTCGGTTATTCAATCTATCCTCCAGCTGGTGGGTGTGATTTACTGTTACTCTCGTCTCCTTGGGATTTAGACTAGCCTCCATATTATATTTCATTCTGATAGCGTTACGGTTTGGTCCCAGATGTGTAACCCCGCCAGTACAAATTCAAGCATATAAGCTTTGAAGATTCGGACCAAAACCCCCTATAATAAAGAAGTCTAGTTCAAACCCAAAGCTAGATATAGAATCCTAAGCCCCAGAGTCTCCCAGTAGCCTGCAAAAACAGCTTAGTTTAGATTAGAGTCGCAATTCCTGTGCCGGGTATATATGAGCACCATCAATTCTTTCTTTTTGCCTAATAAGATGGCCGGTTCACTGAGGGAAATCAAACCGGTGGGGATATAAATTGTGAGGATGAATATGTATGGCAATAGCAAGCTCTTTCAAACCGAGCGGCGCTATGATGAACCCATTGACGGGATAGAACTCCAACCCTCATCAGGGTCTCGGCAGCTCGGATCGACTCGAGATGTGCGTAGTAAGGGCCCGGGAGTCGTTTCAATCCCATGGCTTTAATAACCAACAATGTAATTTATTTCGTTCAAAACCAACATAGCACGAGTGCCGGACTGTCAGCTCTTGTTAGATAAATTACGGCTTCAATAAACAAAAAAATCCATGAGCCTTCTTTTAGATCCCAGCACTAGAACCGCTCTTAGCACTTCTGTGCACCCCCAGAGCCCTTTAAGGTTGTACCTGCATGGTGACGAGCGCGGGGTTGCATGCAGCAAGCAACGCTTCGTAGGAGAATACGACCCGCGTGGGGTCTACTCTACAAGTTATTCAACTTCAGCTATATAAAAAAGTGGGCTACATTTATATTATCACCCCAAAGCGGTACCGGGGGGCCGGCTGATAAAAAAATTCGGGAACGAGAGCGGAAGTTGGTATGTTCGCTTTGTTTTTCCGTTCTGAAACTGAGCTATTGGACATCAGAAGCTTGTTTTGGTCGAGATTTTGGCGAGCTGGTTTTATGGGTTTGCCGTATTAGGACAATATTATTGCGAGTTGTATTTCCAAAAAATACGGAACACAATTTAGATATTCAACACGAACAGGGGCCACTATGGATCTGGAGTGATATTATTCCAACAGCCTCCACCCAACATATAAGAATTTGATTAAAAAGCGCTCCCCGGGTTATATGATCATGCCGTTTGCACCACAAAAGGCAACCACCGCCGGAGTTTCTTTCAGTGCGGTAGAGTTGAATTGATTGTCATAATTTAGAAAGATTAAAAATATGTTACCCCGCCGCCAGTCCCGCCACCGGCCGGAACTGGATCCTCTTCTGGCTCTAGACCCAAACGGTAGCGTGATCATGAAGATAGCTAAATTGGCTAATTGTTGTTGCCACTCTTGCGGGAGAGATGTCACTACAAAACATGTGATGTAGGCCTGCCTCCCGATGGCGGAGACAAAGGGAGAAGAGCTCGCCCAATGTGATGGTCACCGAAGCTTCTTACTAGAAAGGATAACTTGATGTGATGATACAATGATTTATTCTTTATTCAAATCGGCGTAAATAATGCACAAGTGGTGTAGAGATACATACATTTCTGTGCATAAACATGAAAAAAGTATTTAAAGAAAACAGGACCCAGCCCTCAAAACACCGAGTATACTCCAGAAGAAAGGTATGAACATGAAGAAGAAAAAGAGGTAGAGAACGCTTACACCAGTCAAAGAGAATACAAAGGAAACCCACCACTGCGTCAAAGCACTGTCCATAATCTACATCCTGTAATAGATATCCGTCCTCATTCGATCAATTACTCCCAGTATCCAAAAACTGCGTCGGCATCCATCCCTGTGTCCCATCCACCAGCCTCACAAAGCTCCAATACTTATTCTTAAACTCGACCATGACTACATCACCCCGATTTACCGCGACCTCTCGGGAAAGTCGCGCCGTAAAGTCCTGTTTCGCGCGTAGAAGCTTCCCCGGCGTCGACAGCGGTGGCGTGACTTCGATTTCATCCGGCTCCAATTCGCAATCTTGCAGCGTTTCGTAAATATCCCAATCGCTTGGTTCACGGCCGCAGTCGACCTCCCCAACAGTAGAGACATTGGAGAGTTCCGAGTAGCCGGAGACCGTGGAAACGTTGGAGACGTTGGAGGAGTTGCGGGCGTGGTGAGGAGATGTGGGAGTACGGGGCGTGGGCGAGGGAGAAAGTGAACTTGCGTTCCGTTGTGCCCGTTGCTGCTGCTTCCGTTCCATCGCAGACTGCAGCGCCAGAAGTTGCGAGGCGTCGATGCTGGTGAAGAGATTTACCAGCTTGTCGATCAACACTGCTGCATCCGCCTCACCGTAGTTAAATGAGTACCTGATTATCCCCCTCCCGATACTCCTACTCCCGTCTTTCACGCGAACGAGAGTGCTGTTACACGGGACGCCGAAACCGCGGGCCGTGATACTGTTGATGAGGGAGATTGGATTGTCGATATGTTGGCGTAGCACAGCCTCCCCATCCCTCGACTGCGAGATGAGAACAATACCGTTTCTTCCAGCGCGAAGGCTGGGAGCCGCATATACTACGCATTCGCGGAACTTGTCGCGGATATCCGCCTGGAATGTGTGGCCGTCGTCGGCATTAGTCACAGTGTACCCCCTCTCCGATACCACTCCCTTCATCTGCATAGAGTAAATATCTCGATCCCGTATCGCACTCTTAATCCCGATCGGATTCCGCGCCGCCAGCCGGGTAGTTTTCCGGATGAGACTCGCCGCCTTCTCCGCTTCCGCCGCCGCCGTCGCCCCCACTCCCCGCGACCACGCTATCCCTGCACTCCGCTCCTCGTGGAATAACAACCTTACCATCGTACGGATCGGCTTCCTTGTCGACCCCGCACCATCACACGTGCGCACTCGCGCCGCGGGGATGTACACAATGCTCCCCTTCTTTGTGCGGTTGACTTCACACGGCTTTTCCTGCCCTCCCGGGTGCTCGATGTCGATATACGTTCGCTCAGGGCGCTCCCCAAACCTCAACGTCATCCGCGCAAAGCGGACATACGGGTCGTCGGCGAAATGGATATTCTCTGGCCCGTCGGACAGGAGGATGTGGGATTTTGAAGCGCTTTTGTAGACTGCGAACCCGAGACGATCCACCTTCATGTCCACACGTTTCCATTCCGCACCTAGGAAGATCTCGAAATCGACGGATACTTTCCGAAGGAACGGAGTGGTCTTGGCGCAGTGTGTGATGCAGAATATGCGGTTTGTGGAGTGTGGGGCTGGAACGCCGAAGTCGACGCCAAGTCCGAAGGGGTGGATGTCAGAGAGTGCGACGTGGCGTTTGGCGGAGATGGAGTCGAGGAGGGTTACGAGGGGTTTGAATTGGGAGTCGCGGACTGTGGGTGTTAGCTATGGATTGAACGAGGAGGCAGTAGACAGTTACGTGAATCGCTGAACTGAACTCGCACGTAATGGGCCCTTTCCTCCCCTGAGGAGCTGCAAGAGACACCGTATACCTTCCAAGAGAAGGGGCGTTTGATGTCGCGGACGCATCGAGTCTCAGGGGTGGCAGTGAAGTTCGTGAATCTTGCAGCGGAGAAGATGGCGGCGCCGGGAGAACATAGTGCGATTAGGTTTATTCGCACGCCTTTGACTTTTCCGCGGGACTCGAAAGGAGTTTTGGTGGTCTTGATGGGAGGTAGCCGCCATGATATGTAGTCGCATTCTCTATAGCATGCACGTTAGATCTGAGAGTGTAGGAAACGAGATCACGTACAGCTGCCGGACTATTCCCTGGCGTTTTGCAATCTCTTGGAGAATTTGGTTTCGCCTGACATTGTGGATTCAGCTTCTTGTCAATAGATAAGGGAGGTGAAGACAAACGAATGAGCGCTCTCCAGCCGTGGCTCCAAAATCGAAGCACACGAAGAAGATGGTGAGGGCGACGGGGACGGAGATTCAATATAGGGCGACATAGTATAGTATCAGACTGTTAATTGTACTAGTAAATGTAAAGACCGCACAGCAGTAAAAGACAGATAGATCTCGAGAGATAATGAATGTAGGCAGAAGGGGGAGCAATAATAAAAGTGAGCGTGTCCAGCAGAGGCTGGTTTAGCAAAAGGAGAGGTACAACTAAACCGACGACGCCGTAGTCTGATATATCAGCTTCAGCGCTAGATTTGTCGAGTTGGTTGGGTGGGTTGGTTTATGCATGGAAAGACGGCGGTTCATCATCCCAGCAGCCGATCATACCGACGTAACCTTGTCAGAACGTGGAATACGGAACACTGGTGGTGGCAGAGCGTTTCGCAGCACGAGTGCGAGATCAAAACGTGGTAGGACGGAATGAGAATTTGACAGCTCCCATACTTCTCTTTTTGTTTCCGCAGCCGCCTAATTTTCCTGCCGCCTTCACAGATGATGTCGTTCAGCCTTCGTCAATTCGTCAATATTGACAGCTTGTCCCACACACGAACTTTTCACTGATATAGCGCTTTGCGTGCGAAAACCTTATCTATGTTTCTTAACACTGGAGATCGTTTCAGTTTATCGATCGCTGCGTCGGCTTTGCTTTTTCGCTGCTGCTGCACGGTGCTGCGCTGTGCATGGAAGCTCGGCGCTATAGCAAAGACTAGGAGATAAGTATAGGTACATAGGTCGTCTATGCGCATACCCGTGGATCAGCGGTGTGTCATTGTACAGGATACTTCTCTACATCGATTATCAATTACGCGATATCGACGGTAGCCCAGTAGGTAGGGGGACATGTGAAGCAACAGACCAAGCCACCGGTACCATGAAGTAAACAACATGTTTAGCAGGCATTAAACCAATGCAACAGAATATGCAAGCCAAAGGGCCAGTCTGCAACTCCGTGTGGGCAAAATAAGCCTTGGTCTGACTATGAAAATAACACTTCTGCCTGCCGAAGCGCGGGGTCCACGCAATCGGGTCAAAATTGCTAATATCCGTGCTGATAAAATTCTTCTCGAAGGGAGGGCCCGCGCCACTCTCCGGGTTCTGCTGACATTGATCCATCGTCTGCCGCCACAATTATGTTCGGAGCTTTGAATTGTTTCGGCTCCCCTTTGCTTTGTGAGTAAGAAGTGTGGTCAGTGACGTGTGGCTTGTGGCTTCTAGACTCGATCGACGAGCTCAAGCTTCCGCGGAGTGAACTTTCGGCGGGCACCTCATGCCGTGGCTGAAACGCAGCTGGGAATTCCTACGCTTACAAGCTGCAGAACAGCAAGTAGCAGAATGTTCTCATCGCCTTCTGCAGGTTTCTAAGAATCTTCCCCTATTTCACCTGAAATGCAACCGCGCGCCGCGTCCCAGCAACAAAAAAGATACTCCCTGATTCACACCGACCGTTTCTTGCCACGGGCAAAACAGCACCGGGAATACCAATTGGGAGATAACAACAGTTTGCTAAACTGGGTTAGGTTTTGAGAATTCGGAGATCGTCAAACCGTCGCAAGCGAAAACGACGCCGAGGCTCATCTAGCTTAGAACTGAAACACATTTTTTGGCCAAGCCTGTCACCCCATAGAGTAGGGGGTTGCACCCTAAACCGTGTTGTGGACTCCGTTGCTTTTGTTCCCTTCCTCACGTTTGTAGCTTATCGATAGGTAGAACCTCTAACGGGATAACTGAGCTTGTGGTCTTGACAGGAAAGGCAATTCCCATTACCTTGTGATAGAACGGCAGTTTTTGATGCTGTCTGCATGCTGCTGTTGTGATCACCAATGCATCAGTAGGCGAAACTGTGTCTTCGCCATATGATATTCTACATAGTTCCTCTTTCGTCCAATGCTGCGGCAAACTGCATCTGCATTACTCAACGTTAACGGAGCACCACCGTCGTTTGCATCGGCGACTCCAATCATTTATCGCGATACCGACAGGTTGATGAAACGAAAACCGCACCCTCGTTCGCGACCGAGCTTCCGAGAACATCCCCTGGATACATTTGGAAGGTAACCCCGAAACCCCAACCCACGCCCAGCTGTCCGGTTTCATCGATGGTTCCTCACATATGCAAAGACGGTGGTGGTAGCGAAACGCATTCTGATGCAGAGAATCCTTGTACATATATGCACCGTGGCCATGGGTTGAGGATAGGCGAACATAACGATTAAATTCCTACATAATCACCTATTTTGGGAGAGTATTTAATCAAGTCTTGGGTCCACTTTATCTTCGGCAAAGGCGAGATGAGGTGGGGTGGGAGTTGGTGCGGGGATAGTCAATTGATTGCGTGGTTACTATTCATCTTCGGCTTAACAAGGAGAGGCAAGCCTGTGGTGGCGCCGCAGACTTTTCGCCCACATTCCATCGACCGCATCGTTGCACCGCGCTTAATATTTAGCGTAGACTAAGAGAAACTTTGGCACACGACCAGAACCACTCTGGATTGACATCTGCAGCTACAACCTCGGGCAATTTGCTCAATTCCGCTCCTTTTCCAGGTGGTCGAACTCAATGCCGCATATATTATCGCATGACTAGCCCAGCCTCGCTTGTGTCTTTCTCCACACTGCCAAACACCATTCTAGAACACCCGAAGGTTAAGAACATCTTGATTGCCTCAACCAAAAAGCGGAGGCATAATTCGGGGCCCGGACTCTGCAACACAATGAGGCGGAGTCTAGTGTTGGAACTGCACATATGTAGCAGTGTGCTTTTTCTTTTTCCTTATATCTACCTCCCGAATCTGAGGATCGGGATATCGACATTTCCCTTTCCGAGAATTCTGTCAAAGCCACAACTGGTTTCAAGCATCGACCCCACTCTGTCACAGCGGATATAGGCTAATGTTTTGAAACGAGGAGATGGGAATGTGGTCGGATTCCGAATGGAAATTAATGGGCTTCTGTGAGGGAACGTTCATGAATCGTCACCCGCATCTTTTAGCAATGTTGACCTGAGTAGGATTGGATGGTGGTTCTCTTGTTCCTAGTTTGTCTAGCCACGTTCTCGCAAGCTGTCAGTCGGTGGGATTTATTCGCTGCCACTGGGCACGAGAGAAGGATGGTGATATTTTGATGCCAAGTGAATTTGTATGTACGTCCCATGAATTCTCAAGTGCAAATTGTTGTTTTATCATTAGCCGTATAAACATATGCCAGGGCCTTGTATGCTATGATGCAGTATAAGTGGGGGGACGAGTTTCCATTAGGCAAGTGCTCGAGGGCGGTTTGAGAGCCCTAAGCTATCAAGTCGGGAGTAGTTTTGTGATGAATCGATTCGTTTAAAAGGCGGCGCCAAAATCACGAAATGCACATGAAGAGCAGTTCGGAAAGTTGTTTCATGACCAGTTGGCGACGGGAGTTGAGGGAAGCTTCTGTTACACTAGAAGAGCAGCCCGTGCGTTCTCTTATCGCCGCCTTCCGTAGCGGCATAGGGTGGCGGAACGTGTTATTTAAAATGAAGCACAGTGCCCTCTGCCGTTATTTGGGTTACGGCAATGCCCGAATCTGAACTTGCTGCCAGTCTAGCCCCGCGATAGTCCGGGAGTATATTTTTATACATCTTTTATTCAAAACACTAGAACCATGGCATCGTGCTTCTGACAGCTTGCCTGAATGCCGCCTAACCTCCCAGGGAAACAGTTAACCCTACGTGAGATAAATACCCAATCCGGCCCCCTCCTCCTACGTGGGTGATGGTCTCTGCAACTTCTTCATCTGCACGACCAGAAACGTTTCTCGCTTAACTTACCCACTCGATGATGCGCGGCCGGTTACACATATTATTAGCCGTACACTAGGTTTGAGTCTAGAGATGAACTTCCGGAGTGTACAAATAGTAGCACTTGGAAAACCAGTCTACCCGGTACCTCGGGGTGAGACGGGGACTCGAGGGATTTCACTCGCTTATTAGTGGAGCCTTCACTAGAGATCACTCGGGTTGATAAGGTGTCGTCTCTGTACTAGCCTTGTGTTCCAAAGGTGATGGCGTTTCGAATACGTCGCGGTACGAGTCTGCTGATGAGCACATTGGATGCAGGTATATCCAGATATGGCCTGATACGATGTGACACAGCGTATGTACGGATGGATGTATGTATATGAAGCGGTGCATCGAGATGTCAGCGCTTACTTTACTTGCCGGAGGACAAAGGATCTCTAATTGACAATGCTTTGCTGCTCTCTCAGTTAGTGAGTGACGGGCGGTCTAGTTTGCATGTGTGATGTAGCCAAAGCTTAATGGCGCATCAACTGTTCATAGTCTTCGCGATAGTCTTACCAAAACTTCGTTAATTGCAGAAAGAGTGGCATATCGTAGTAGCGGATGCAGATGAAGCGACCCCCTCTGCAACCTCTTTCCAGCTTTCCATTGAGGAAAAGGCACTATGCCAGAGGATCTGTAGTGCTCTAGTAATAGGATGACCGTTGTTTAAGTGATTCAGATTTCCTCAGTCAGGATCCTGATTGGCAGGACATTTGACATAATGGCGCCATTCAATCATATCACTAGTTAACTAAGAGATCCCGGATATTGTCGCCAGATTGCATGAAATATGGGATGTGAGGGTACTTGAAGGGTTTCCAAGAATCCCCGATAGCAGCTCTCGCAATCAGTGCGTAATATTTATTCTCTATGCATTCAAAATCTCCAATAGAAAGCCCAAAGCAAGGGTACAGTAACAAATCATCATATACCACCACTCGTTGTGATATTGTACCGAGGGATGAACACGGGACTCATAAGGACTACCCATCCAATTATCCATCCAAGACTTTGGACGCGACAAAGCGCGGTTGTCTGATCCGACAGACGGTGATAATGTACCAAACATTCTGGAACTGCTCCACCTGGTACTTTATTAGTTGCAGGTGCTCAGTCACCTACTAGATAGATTGGCCGTCTTCCTGTGAGTTGCGAAGTTGCGGGTATCTACAAGAACGTCTCGACGGGAGTAGTGGCTTCAGGGATTATCAATAAAAGTTACCGTGGCTTGATCCTGAGAGATTTCTGCTCCTGCAACTACTATCACTACTACTACAGGGGTGGTGATACTATCATGCATCCGCCCTATTCACGCGTACGTAGCTAGTGTTAGCCTACCTCGCGATGGGCTCATTCTCTAAGTTCGCCATATTCCTTTATTTAGCAAATAAAATCCATCATTTCAGAAGGCGGTTCGTTCTTCATCTTTCTGTTCAAAGTAGAGAGATGGAGAAGCTTAATTGTATCCTATCTAAAACGGTCACAAGGCCACATATATATGAGAGTACAAGTACGAATGCGTGCGTAGGCATCTATGTATAGACCCTTCAGGCGGACAGCAATCTCCGGTCATACGAGACCCATCTCTGGCCATGAAAAGGCAGAGACTTATCATGCAATACTTTCGGTACATTACTCTGTGAGTGATATCCTATGATAGGAAGATGCAGTAGTATATTTCCAATCCCTCCTCGCCCAAGCCCCCGACTCGCAAAATCTGTTAGCTAACACATGAGCAGTCTGAGGCTTGTGCCATATCATCATGTGATAAACTAGGAATTTCCATTCCTCTCCCTCCGAAAACTTGTAGAGTTCTGAGGGCGAGTTTGAAGGAAGCTCGGTCACCGCGGTGTACATAATATTTATATATTTGAAGGTGGAGTTACGGGATGCGTATGCAATATCCAGATCACGGGCAGAGACTAGCTTCTGTAGTCTTCACACCCAAATGCTAGAGGAGAAGACTTAGATGGCAATAATGGCAAACGAGCTCGTATCCTATCACAGTAGTATAGACCACGTGAATTCCGGAAGCTTCATCACATATAACTCAGGTATCTGACTTGCGTTACAATTTTGGGCGGACTCCTGATCCCAGCAGGCTAGCCTTGACACTCCTGTTTCGAAGAAAATACAGCCCGATGAGATCAATAACCGTTCAGTATTCTAAAGAAAGTTTAGTAAAATGGAGAAATGGTTGGTTAGCCTCCAAGCCTCTATTTGTAGGTAATAGCTCTGACCTAGTTGTTTATTCTCTACTAGCCCTACCTGGTATTAGTCGTTCGAGTGCTCTGGCGAATCGTCGGAATAAGCCGGAGTGGACTGCTAATGTAAGTGCAAAATCTAAAAGTTAAACTTGCGTCTAGAGACCATACTTACTTGGCGAAGCAGATTTAGTGTGCTGTGGCTGGGTCTCTACTTTGCTAGTGTTCGACACGAGACAAGATATCTTAAGTCCTTGTATTGAGCTAAAGGCAAGCTTTGGTAAGTATAGAATGAAAATCTTGGGATATTTTTAGAATGTCTCGGGATATATCGAGATCCGGTAGTGATTTTTCATAACCGAGTTCTCAGTCGAGCAAACTAGGCCTCTACCTATGCCTCTGCTACTTCCACCTCTACTACCTTTACCTCCACTGCAATACTTCACACACCTTCCAGTCCTCCCAGCTTTGCTCCTATCAACATTTGCCTACTTCTATGTCTGTCCCTGTCAGCCGTACAGCTGCTACAGCCGGCGACACCAGCTCTGAATTAACTGTCGCGTTCCACCCTACAGTTTAACATTAGGTGTTGCTTTATAAGACGAGGAACTGTTTTGTGAATAGCTTAGCTACAGCTATATTGTTAGGCAAGTGCTGGATGGAGCAATGCAACTTGGAGGTATATACCTGGAAGATAGTGAAGCCTGAAGAAGAAGATGGAGGTGCAATTGGAGAGTGTTAGGATAAGAGCGGGTAGATGAGGCCCAAGCACCAAATGACTGGATGAGCTCCGGACAGACACAGAAAAAGAACTTGAATGACTTGAAGAGTATAGTGTATATTGGTATACAGGAGCTCGAGAGCTTAGGCGAAACCACTAAGTCCTGAGTTCATGAAATTAAAATGGGTACGGGACAAGATGTACTGGCCATGGGCTCTACTTAGAATTTGTTTTGTCTCATCCCGTGCCGAATACTAGTTTCTTCCATCAGATTTCCTACCAACTAGCCAGGCAGTTGATTACGTCACTGCGTGGAACGGGCTATATTCAAGTACATAAGTAGCCGTGGTGTAGAAAACTATTGAACCTTAATAGAACTGTCAACTTTCCCAGCCGAAAGCATATGTAGAACGTCCAGACCAACACTCTGTAGCTAAGAACTCAAGTGAATACCCTGCCCGACGTTATCCTCCCGAGATTCTCTCTTATATCAAGGTTTGTGACTTATATGCATTTGGTAGGTAATTTATGGTAAAGAGTTTGGGAGCTCCCTGTCACAGCCCCGGTAACTTCTATTGATTTGGTACCAATTACTTAAGTACACATACTTATCCCACTCCATCGTCTGTATAGCATAGCTATACACTCTGCAATAAACCCCTCTATCATTTCCTATCACTACTACGTATTTCCACACTTTAGATCCTGTCAACTCCGCCCCCGTATTTATTAACTTTATCACCCAGTGCCTAAGTTTGCTAATATTAACAACGCGCCATACGAAAGAGTACGGACTCGGTAACTTACTATCAACTTCGACTGCGTTGGACGTATATCTTTGTGACATTCCCTTGCCTCCTCTCGCGGTTGATATAACGTAGCTCAGCAAGAAGCGAAGGTAAGCAATACCGCTGCGATCCTGACGGGGTATCAGGATCGTGGAATAGTGAGTGTTAGGAGTATACTCGGAGGGAGCCAAAAGTCGGGCGCACTTCCAGATATGGTACTAAGTCCTGGCAGCCAGTGCTAGAACATATAAGAAAAATCGGGTGATATCTATGACCCCGTTTGTGTGAAGGAAAAAAGTCGGGCGCACCCCCTACTCTCTCTACCAAATTCAACACACGTGGTGCCGTGCCACCCTCCATATCAGTGACTGCCTGTATGTAGGTGAATATATTTCTCAATAGACTATCCAGCCACTGGTTTAGTGATTTTTGTTGCGGTGCGCGGTGGTGGAGAGGAGGAAAGGAGGGAGGGATGAATCAAGCAAAAGGAGTGAGGCTCTGTGAATTACCCGACCGCGCCGGAAATACACTTATACCCTAGTACAACGTGCTTCTCTTACCATGCTCGTAATCTCTCTGGCCGTTTTCATGATATTTGTACTATACCTGTTATGGTATTGTTTTATTTTGTAGATCTAATTTCACCTTGTTTTCTTGCCAGCTGCTAGTCTCGGAACGTGTGGCACACTGCATGCCAAAAAGTTTCCATATCAAGTTAGTTCTTTACCATGAAATCTGCAGACAGCTAAGGGAATACTAAATACATATGATCCGCGTTGAATGCATCTATTTCTTCCCACGACAAGCCGGACCCCCTACAAGTAAATTCAGCATCTCTTCAACAACCGTTTTTGAGTGCATGTGTTCGTTGTAGCTATTGTTTTGCCACAACATACTTATGATAATGTCGGAATTCCCTTGTGCAATTTAACCTCATCCACGGCTGGTTTTCCTGGAGATGTTAAGTACGTAGGTACCTAGGTAAGTACCAAGGTATATGATTGACCGATCGTGGAATGCACGATGACACTTGGTTGCGTTGGGTCTAGAAGTCTCCATCAGTGAGTAACACAAAATTCTAGATAAAGTGCCGCAATTAGCAACTGTATAGGGGGAAGTGGTTGGGCCAGGCAGTAAGGCAGTAAAGGATCGGATGCCCTTGTTTTGTCAAGACACCTTACAGAATCAGTAATATTACGGGATTCTGCACTCAATTTTGGGTAAATGTCATCTAGATATCAACAAAAAGGTAAAACCTAACTGAAACCTCAACTCTACCCTGTAGTCAGCCGAGACATCCTCGAAAGGGTAATGTCAATATCCATAGTCTCAGCTACTACTGACAACGCCAGTAGCGGTTCAGACTAATAACTAACTCAGGGTACTTCATTCCTCTCTGGAAACTTCCAGCCACGTAGAGCAATACATGCTACACTTCAGTACCTTTCCACGGTGCGCCTGTATTGCTACCGTATAGTCTGGTCGGATTTGTTACTTTTGTGTACGCGCAATGCCAACAGAAACTAACTTCACTTGCCTTGGACGCTCGAAACCAGGTCTATATGGGAATCGAGCAGTGATTAGAACCGAACGAATAGTAACAATGAATTTGGTCGTCAATGCAAGATGCACGTACTTTAACAATGACGAGTTTGACTAGACTATGTGGTATATACTTTCGCGCTATACCGAGTACTGGGTGTGGGAGGCTTGGGATAGTAATGGAAGCATTACCGACCCCCCTACGTTTCTAGAGTACGGTGGAGAGGCACTAGAAAATGCACTCCGGCGCGACACTAGGTTGCAATGCAGGCATCATTGGTGGACTATCCCTTAGCGCTTGTGATATATTTACATCGGTAGATCTACAGTATATTCCTGCCTAAACAGAATACAAATGGTTCTAGCACAAATTATACCTTTTCATTCGCGAGCACTTTGTAAAGATGTAGCTATGAAGCCGTGCTACTCTAGTGCGTCCCCCTTCAATTCATGTCGCCACAACAATTCCTCGAAAGGAAGAATGTTAGTACACAAATTGTGAGTCTGCAGAGAAATTTAGGTAGTTGTGTGAAGAATAACAGTGGGCCACACACGGGATGCAAATGTGGGGATTGAATTAGTGAGATCTATAATACATTACTAGCACTGGTGGCGGCTCTGCCGCCCCCCGAGTGGCAAAGCCGGATGGTGTGGTTGATGGAATATTCCCCTGAAACTTCTACCACATACCCATAACAACTTCACAAACATTTGTCCAATAAGGACTGGAAGACCCTGGAAGGTTGTAGGTCTCAAAACTCAAGGTCCTATGGTTAAAGTGGTTGTGGATTCTCAGTTTGGAAAACTGTAGTTCACAATCAGACATGGCTCTAAATAGATAGGACAGATAGTTGAGAACCCTCATGTGCTGGATGGTCTGGCTAGATGCAATCTGTACAGAATAGCAGGCTTCAGGCTGGACACAACCTGCATTGTCTGGCAGAACATGATCCAAATGGGTTAGCTGTTGGCTGGTTGGAAATCTTTGGCAAAAGTGCAAATTGACTATAGGCTGGGCTACACACATACGCGCACCTGCACTGCTTATAGCAAGCTTCCTGTGGACACCTGCGCGACCCGCAGTTTATTGTCATCTATAGTCGATTCATAGAGATGTGTGTGTGGGCCTATGGAACTATGTACAGCTGCCGGCCAGAGATGGACCAATATCAGTTGTTACTGCCGCCAGTCTTCGTGGTGATACTTGTAACGGGCGGGGTCGGGCGTAGGTGATATTGGTAACACTAATGTTATACTGAAAGCGGGGCAAGAGGCTCGAGGTTCGTTTCGAGGAAATCAAGACAAGACAAGAGTCGGAGCTGTTTCAAAGT